>Ga0315900_10000099_pt1 | contig 145058 bp, 101 predicted proteins | sample LakEriMetagenome_FD_203521 | JGI IMG/M metagenome (GOLD analysis project Ga0315900, IMG submission 203521) | Freshwater fungal communities from buoy surface, Lake Erie, Ohio, United States - Buoy 12 MA114 | ecosystem: Environmental > Aquatic > Freshwater > Lake > Lake biofilm | place: USA... | reverse complement strand
GGTAACGTTACCCTGGTCGGGACTTGCACCCAACTGATTAAACGCCTTCGAAGGCGCACTCGCTGATTTCTCCGAAATCAGCTTCCGGCGCCTGAAACCACCTTCACTAAAATCGGCCGCATCTAAAACGCTCGTAGATGATTTCGGAGAAATCATCTACGTTGTAGAGCGATTCGTTAGGGCTGCTTACACACGCGGCGGTATGCAATACCGCCTAAGGCAACACTGCCTAGAAGCAACAGCGAGGTTGGCTCAGGTACCGCCGTCGCATTGAACTGAATGTTGTCGAGCCGATTGTTACCGTTATTGCTTGATGCACCCGTCACGGTCAAACGCAGATAAGCATCCGTAGCACCGTTGAGCCCAGCAATCGTCGATAACGTCTGGGTCGCAAATGATGTTGGCAACCCACTCACCGTTTGATGATCCGTCCAATTGACGCCATCGGTACTAAACGCCCACGCTTGATTGGTAAAACCAGTGTTTGTACGCTGTGTTGCGTAGCTGACGATTAAGTCTTGAAATCCGGCCATCGAGAAACGGAACACCGCGCTTTTGCCATTTGCCGCTTGATTGACCAAGCCCAGTGCTCCTGGCGTGCCGGTTGTCGCAAATCCAGGGCCTGCATTTATAGCCGTTCCAGCGAAACCGCCGAGCTCGGTCGCAGCCACCCAATCGCTTGCACCGTTTTGACCGTTAAGAAACAACGTGCCTGAACCAAAATTCGCTATAAACTGCTTGGGGGTATTCGGAGCTGCCAAGACCGCCGTGCCGCCGTTGGCCGTTGTCTGAAAGTCCCAGCCTGCCACCAAATCTGCGTAAGCCTGCGATGCACTCAAAACGGCGACCAACAATACCGCCAAGCTTTTAGCCACTGATCTCATCGATCTTGGTTCTTCATTTACGAGTTCAAACGTTCACACATTTGCGACACTCAGCACCCAACCAAAGTGTCCGAAAACGTTGATGCGAGCAATGTAATTACAATTCCGATTATTCCAATGGAAAAGTCCGTGCAATCGTTAGAATCGGGATATTTCCCCAGGTTGCATCTTGTCTGCTAATGCTGGGGCTAGGCGGCAAAGCGATCGACAATCCGAGCGATTTCTCGAGGGATCGTGCCGTGCAACTGGTGGTTTTTTCCAGGAAACCGAACCCACTCGCAATTTTTGCACCCTTGAGAAAACAAATTGGCGTCCTGGTCCGACAGCGCCCCACCGGCCCCAAAGTCGGCTTGAAGCAAAACCGTCGGGCACTCGATCCGCTCGGCCACCCTCGGCCAGTCGATCCCCTCTAACCAACGGCCCGCAAAAAGTGGATCTAGCACCCTCGGATCCAACTTCGATAGACAGTTTGCCCCCCAACGCAACGCCTCTTCGGTCCGCAGTTGCCTGAGCTCGACGTCGGTTCCATCGGCTTGCTTGACCCGAATGGAACCCAGCGCCGCGCTCATCGTCTCGATCGAGCCCCCCTCGATGCACACCTGTCGCATCCCCTGAAAAAGAGTTTGCCAAGCAGTTCCGATGATGGCTTGTCCCATCGTATCCCAAGGTGGATCCTCTAAAACCGCTGCCCGAACCAACTCGGGAACTTCTGACGCAGCGATCGCAGCTACCATGCCTCCCAAAGAGTGTCCTAAAAGTACTACCGATTCGCCAAGCGATCCTTGCGTGAGTAGATCGATCAAGTCCTCTGCATAGTCGCTCACTAGATAACCTTCGGCTCGATCCGATTGACCATGCCCCCGATGATCGATCGCATAGATCGTCCAATCGTGGCTCAGGAAAGGAACCATCGGTTCCCAATCGCGCCACATGCGAGTCACTCCGTGGAGCATCACTAAGACCGGGCCGGACGGTGCACCAGGCCGGAGCCCAACTCTCAGATTTCGCTTTCCGGCATCGACACTTAGCCAGCGCTCTTCAAACATGATTACCGCTTTACTTCTCTTGCTTAATGATCGTTGGAAAGGGCTTGGCCAACTGACCGGCTTTGATGATCCCTGCTTGCAAGACGGCAATGAACTTGGAACGATCCTCGAGCAACTCGATCTTTTCGAGGACATCTCCATCGACGATCAGTACGTCGGCCAGCTTACCAACTTCCAACGTTCCAAACTCCTTCTCTCGGCCCATGATCTCCGAACCGGTTTTCGTCGCGCACTTGATGACTTCCAAAGGAGTAAAGCCGACCTCTCGAACAAAGAAGGTCAGTTCGCGCGCGTAATTACCGTGTGGGTTCCATCCAAATCCATAATCGCCACCCATCCCGAGTCTGCCGCCGGCTCGTAAGATCTTCAGCGCACTTTCGATCCCGCCATCGAGCGTCTCTTGGTGTCCATCGATGACGCTCTGAGGTAGCCCGAACTCCGGTCCAAGTTCAACGCTGGATTTTTCAAAATACAAAGCAGGCACGCATGGAACATCCCTTTCCAACATTAAGTCGAGGGCTTCGTTGTCCATGAATGTCCCATGTTCGATGCAGTCGTACCCGGCCCTCAAGGCATTCTTGATCCCCTCGGTGGCCCTGCAATGTCCGGTGACTTTCAACTTGTGATTGTGAGCCGTTGCGACCACCGCGTGCATCTCTTCAAAGGTCATGCACAGGGTGTGGTGATCGTTGGCATCGGGCGAAGCCGCATCGCCAGTGGGATAGGTTTTGACCCACTCGATTCCATCTTTGACCAAAGCCCGAACCGCCTTGCGTGCATCCTCGACGCCATTGATGATGAAGACCAATCCCTCCATGCCGATCTTACGGAACTCGGGGTTCCAGTCCATCAATCCACCTGCCGAACAGATCTCGCGACCGCTGGCAGCAAGCCGTGGTCCGGGAATCAAATCCTCCTCAATGGCCCGTTTAAGCCATACATCGATATTGAACAAGCATCCGCCGGATCTGGCTGAGGTGTATCCGCACTCAAGGGCCAGTCTGGCATTGACGCTCGTTAGCAACGAGACGTATTCGACCGGATACTTGATATCCAAATCCTCCAAGGCCGCGATATTGAAGTAGGTCGCATGGAAGTGGGCTTCGACAAGCCCCGGTAGGATCGTCCCCCCCTTGGCATCGATGCTTGGAGTCCCCGGAGCAGTCGCAGGCATCTGCGCCTCTGGCCCGACGTAAGCGATCTTGCCATCTTTGACCAGCAATGCACCAGCACGGATCGCGGGTGCTCCGGTTCCATCGATGATCTGGCCATTTCGAATGACCAAAGAACCTTGTCCTAGTTTCACCGCGAGTGCTCCGATTCAGAGGAAAGAAAACGAGACTAAGCGAGCATCGATCTTACCAGATTCCCGTGGATGTCTGTGAGTCGGTAATCGCGACCTTGAAAGCGATAGGTCAATCGGGTGTGGTCGATTCCAAGCAGATGCAAGATGGTCGCGTTGAGATCGTGCACGTGCACCGGGTCTTGGGTGATGTTGTAACAATAATCATCGGTTTGACCGATCACATGACCCCCTTGGATTCCTGCCCCGGCGACCAAGGTGGTAAAGCAACGGGGATGATGGTCTCGTCCGTAGTTATCCGCCGACAACGCACCTTGCGAATAAACCGTTCTACCGAACTCGCCTCCCCAGACGATGAGCGTGTCTTCATAGAGACCTCGTTCCTTAAGGTCCTCGATGAGCGCCTTGGTCGGTTGGTCGGTATCGCGGCATTGGAGTTTAATGGCGTTGGGCAATCCTCCATGATGATCCCATCCCATATGAAAGAGTTGGATGAATCGGACGTCTCGCTCGGCAAGCCTTCTGGCGAGCAAACAATTTGCCGCATAGGAGCCTGGTCGCTTGACATCTGGCCCGTATTTTTCGATCGCATGGGCGGGCTCGTCGGAAATCTTTAGCAGATCTGGAACGCTGGTTTGCATCCGAAATGCCATCTCATACTGACTGATACGCGTTTGAATTTCCGGGTCGGCGAGATCTTGGTAATGCTGTTTGTTCAATGCATCGAGTCGGTCGAGGGTCTTGCGCCGCCTCAGAGGATCCATCCCTGCGGGATTTGAAAGATAAAGAACCGCATCCCCTTTATTCCTGAACTTAACGCCCTGATGCTGCGATGGCAGAAATCCCGCCCCCCACAACCGATCGTACAAAGGCTGATCGTCAGGCCTGCCCGTTCCAAACGAAGTCAGCACAACATAAGCAGGTAAGTCTTTGTTCTGACTCCCGAGACCATAGCTGATCCATGACCCAATGCTGGGCCTGCCTGCAAGCTGCGAGCCGGTTTGGCAAAAGGTGATCGCCGGGTCATGGTTGATCGCTTCGGTATGCATCGATCGGATTTGGCACCAATCGTCGGCCAAGCTCGACATGTGGGGCATGAGCTCGCTGAACCACATGCCGGACTTGCCATGCTGTTGGAATTTGAACATCGATGGTGCGACGGGAAACTTACTCTGGCCCGAGGTCATCGTCGTTAAGCGTTGGCCTTGGCGAATCGACTCTGGCAAATCTTCGCCGCGTCGGTTCTCAAGCCCTGGCTTGGGATCAAACAAATCCATCTGAGAGGGTGCCCCGGACTGAAACAGATAGATAATCCGCTTGGCCTTGGCCGGATGGTGAATGCCGTTGCCGATAGACGGCACTGCTTTATTGGTTTCCTGAGCTTGGCTTTGGCCTAAAGACATCAATGCAGAGAGCCACAGGCTCCCGGCCGAACTTCGAAGGAATGCTTGGCGATTGATTTGCATAAATCCAGTTTCTTTCACTCGCGTGTAATGACTTCGTCTAAGTTCAGTAGCACGTTGCCTGCGAGGGTAAAGGCAGCCAACTCGGCAGTCGATGAGACTTGCGATTTGGACTCGCCGATAGCGATCAGTTGCTCTGCCTGCTGAACATTTTCGGAATAGTGCTTTTGGTCTTCGTGCCAACTGTTTTCGAGCAACGTTAGCTCCTTGTCGGTCGGTTTGCGACCTGTCACAAGTCGAAACCCGAAGCTGAGTTTATCCTTGATATTCTCGTGCGGGCTGTGCATCATTCGCTCGCCAAGTTTCCTTGCGGCCTCGACATAAGTCACTTCGTTTAGGAGCGATAAGGCTTGCAAGGGGGTGTTGGTTCGCGATCGCTTGACGATGCAAATTTCTCGGTTGGGAGCATCGAATAACAGCATCGTCGGCGGAGCGGCTGTTCGTTTCCATACGGTATAAAGACTTCTTCGATACAGACGCTCGTCGGTGTCGTGCTTGTAGTTTCTAAGGTCACCATAGACGCTCGTTTCATCCCAAACACCATCGGGCATGTAGGGCTTGACGCTCGGGCCACCGATTTTCTTCGTCAGTAGTCCGCTTGCTTGTAGGGCTTGATCTCGAAGGATCTCTCCGGAGAGTCGGAAGCGAGGACCTCGACCTAGCCAACGGTTATCGGGGTCTGCTTCAAGGAGTTTCTCTTTGCCCACAAGGCTTGCCGATTGTTGATAGGCTTGGCTAAGGACGATGAGTTTTTGGAGTCCCTTGATGTCCCAAGGATGGATAGGCTGGTTGGCAACTTGCTTGAGAACTGTTGGCTCGATCCATTCGACGGCCAGCCAATCGAGCAGTTCGGGGTGGCTGGGCCAGTCGGCTTGAGAACCAAAGTTCTCTGTGGTTTTGACGATCCCATTTCCCATGAATTTCTCCCACATGCGGTTGACCCACACGCGAGCCGTGAGCGGGTTTTGCTCACTGGCGATCCAACGTGCAAGTCCGAGTCGATCGTTGCTCATTCCCGGTTGCATCGCTGGCAGGGCTTTTGGCAAGGCGGCTTCAATTCGATCTCCGCGTTTATCGTATTCACCACGGATCAGCACGAAGGCTTCTCGAGGCTTGGGCATTTCCTGCATGACCATGACGGTCGGCCAAGCGGCCTTCGAGTCGTTGAGTTTCTTTTTGGCTGCTTCGAGGTCTCGGATCGCTTGTTGAATCGGTCCGTCGGCGACTTTGCGGTAGTAGGCTTCAAGTTCCTTGCGTTGCTCTTCGGTGCGATCGGACTTGGCAAGCCCGACGATGCTTTTGATCGACTCGGGAATTTGGACTCCACCGATCGCAACGGTGCCTTTGGCAAGCGATGTGGTTGCCAAGCGAAATCGACCGATGTTATGTTGACCGAGGGTTTCTTGGACGAGCCGAATGGTGATGGTTGAGTTTTCAGGCACATCGATAGGTTGTTCAAGCAGAAACATCGCGCGGCAGATCTCCTTGCGCGTTGGACCATCGACGGCCCAACCGCGGCCAGGGTTGCCTTGTACCGTGTTGGCAATATCCCAATCCTTTTGCGAGTAATCGGCTTGGGCCTCAGTGATCTTGGCCGTGATTGCGGGAGCACCGCTTGGGGGTTGAATCAGTGCCTCGATACGAGTCAGGACAAAATTGCCGTTGGGGTATCGGCCAAGGCTCTGTTGCGGGAGGGTGAGGTCCGGAAAGCATTCCAAGAGGATGCCCGTCAGGGGGCCTGAAGCGATCTTCGACTCGATCTGGTAAACATCGTGCGTTGGGTTGTCACCACTAGCAAGGTACGAGCCATCGGGTTGTTTGGCAAAGACCGCCTTGCTGCGGGCTTGAACGCTCATTGGATCGAGCGTGTTCCAAGTGGGCTTGTTGGTGGCGATGGTCTTTTTGAATTCTTCTTCCCATGGGCCCATGAGCTGAGCAATATTGGACTCGGCTTGCGTGAGGGACTCCTGTGCCTTTTGAATTTGGGCTTCATGGTTTTTCAGTTCGCTTAAGTGCTCGGGCGTTGGGACCGAGATGACCGGCTCGGTGTTGCGGGATTCCCCTTGAAGCGTTCCGCTTTCTGTGACGTTGTTGAAATAGGAAAAGAGAGAGTAAAACTCTTTTTGGGTGATCGGATCGTACTTGTGATCGTGGCAACGGCAACAATTGAGCGTCAGTCCTAACCAAGTCATCCCTGTGGTTTCAACCCGATCGATGACCGTCTCGACACGCCATTCCTCGGCGATGATTCCACCTTCGCCGTTGAGCCGATGATTGCGATTAAATCCGCTGGCGACTTTTTGAGATAAGGTCGCTTCGGGTAGCATATCCCCGGCGAGTTGCTCGATCGTGAATTGATCGTAGGGCATGTTGCTGTTGAAGGCATTGATCACCCAATCGCGCCAGGGCCATTGCTGGCGGGACGAGTCGATTTGGAATCCATTGCTATCGGCGTAGCGAGCAAGATCCAGCCATGCGATGGCCATCCGCTCGCCGTAATGAGGTGACTGCAAGAGCCGGTCTACCACTTTCTCATAGGCATCGGGAGACTGATCGGCCAGGAATGCATCGATCTCGTCGATCGTCGGTGGCAAACCGATCAGATCGAGTGTCACGCGGCGAATGAGCGTTTCTTTCGCAGCTCGATTCGAGAAACCATAACCATGGGACTGAAGCTTATCGAGCAAGAATCGATCGATGGGATTCGGATAGCTTGATGCAAGATTGGGAAGTGGCACCGCAGGTCGGCTCGGAGGAATAAAGGCCCAGTGCCCTTGGTAGTTTGCTCCTTGATCGATCCACTTGGCTAACAATTCCTTTTGCCGTTGGCTCAGTGGTTTGCCCGTCTGAGGTGGAGGCATTACCGTATCTGGATCGGTGCTATGGATTCTGGCCCATACTTCGCTCTGTCGGGATTGGCCCGGGACAATCGCAGTCTTGTCACTTTCCCCCGCAAGCAAAGCATCCTGATGCTGATCGAGTCTTAAGGATCCATGACGCTGCTGAGCATCCGGACCGTGGCACTGGAAGCAATGTTCCGAGAGGATCGGTCGGATATCGCGGTTGAAGGCCACCGATTCAAGATCCTCGGACTGAGCCAATGCCAAACCCAGCGGCATGCAGTTCTGGAAAAGAACCGTGAGAGCCAGAACGTTGGCGACTCGGACGACGGAACTCTGGATCGGTTGCATAAGGGTCGATCAATCTGGAGGGCAGATGGGGTGTAAGTTAGCTTCGTCAGGAGGGTAGCGGCCAAGAAAGCTGGCTCGTGGTCTTATCGTACTCGTTGTCGCACTCAATGAAATAGTACTCTGCCACCACACGTATTCATGCCCCATGGCGTCGAATTAAAAGCGGAACGGCGCGAGCCGTCCGTTGAAAAGCATGGCAAAATCAAAGACATTCCAACAATCACCGGAGTGCTAGCGCACTTCTAATTACACCAAAACAATGCCTTCGGGCATAAAAACAATGATAGGCAATTGCCCGCTAGGTCATCCTTCCTGGGCAACACCTTTCAGGGATTTTAAGGAACCCTCGAGGTTATGCATCCATCCAAATGCCGCTCTTTGAGATCCAGTTGATTTATACGGACGTTGCCCACATTACCCAATTAGTGAATCGAACTCCACGCAGAATGAAAAAACGCTAGAATTGTTTGTGATTTTCGATCCCTTGTTCGCCCTAAGTACGTCTAACACCCGATTCAATTTCTAATCAAACCCGAGGCGCTAGACCCTCTTGCGCCAAATCGAGCATTAGTTTTCCTTAATCCATTAAAAATTGGCCTGCAATGTCATCCGGTTCTTCAGAAGAAAATGTCGAGCAAACCAAGCGGCAGATTCGGACTTTGGTCAACGAAGTGGCCGAGTTGTCCAAATCGGATGTTGGAGCGGCCGAATTCTACCCAGCTGTTTTGCAAAAGGTCGTCAATGCCTTGGCCGCACGAGGTGGTGCGGTTTGGCTACTCGATGGAGAAAATGGGCTCAGGTTGGCCCATCACATCGACATCTCCCCGAACCTAATCGATGCGAATAACAACGAAGCCATTAGCCATGGTCGTCTTTTGGGACGACTGATTCAAAAGGGGACGCCTGAATTGGTGCCACCCTTTAGCGCTTCGGAACAAACCGGCGAGGCCAATCCGACCCCGTTTCTTTTGGTGACTTCACCGCTGGCGTCTCCTAACGGTCCGGTGGGTTTGCTCGAAGTTTTCCAACGGGCGCAGACTCCACCGGAAGCCCAAGTCGGATACTTAAAGTTCGTCAAGCACATTACGGATTTGGTTGGTGATTGGCTCAAGGGTCATACGCTTCAGCAAGTCTCCAATCGTCAAGAGCTTTGGCAGCAATCGGATCAGTTTGCTCGACTGGTGCACGAGAATCTCGATCTGAGGGACACCGCATTTACGATCGCCAACGAGGGTCGTCGATTGATCGATTGCGACCGAGTAAGCGTGGCGATTCTCAAGGGTGGCAAGGCCAAGGTCGTAGCGATATCGGGTCAGGATTCGATCGAGAATCGCTCGAACAACGTGCAGGCTTTGAACAATCTTGCGACGCGCGTGATCAAGAGTGGAGAGCCGCTTTGGTACGATGGCTCGACCGAGGATTTGCCTGCTCAGCTTGAAGAAGCGATCGAGGACTACGTTGATCTATCGCATGGCCGAACCGTGACGGTATTGCCCATTCGTCAACCGGAGCGCAAGCTCGAGGGAGATGTGCTTGCCGAACGCAACGAGACCAACGAGGCCCGGGTGCGCCGCGATATCATTGGAGCATTGATTGTCGAGCAAATCGAAACGCAGCTTTCGCGTCAGACGCTCGAAGGCCGAGTCGATTTGGTCTACGAGCATGCTTGTCGAGCCATTTCGAATTCGATGAATCACAGCAACATCTTGTTCATGCCCCTGTGGCGGTTCCTGGATCGATGCTTGTGGATGTTCCGCGGCTCGGCGCTTCCCAAGACCGCTTCGATCTTGGGTCTGTTGGCAGCGGGCCTGTTATCGATGTTCTTGATCCCGATGGATTTCGATCTGCAAGGAAATGGCAAGTTGAAGCCGACGGTTGAAAGGCAGGTCTTTGCGCATGCCGATGGCGAGGTCGAAGCGGTTTTGGTCAAGCATGGCCAGGAGGTCAAGAAAGATCAGCCGCTTGTCAAACTCAAGAACAATGAGCTCGAGCAACAGATCCAAACGACGATGGGTCAATACAAACAATCGCTCCAACAAGCCTATGGATGGAAGCGTCAGCTCGACAGCGCCACGACGTTGACGGAAGCCGAGCGTATCCGAGTCCAGCAAGATTATAACCAAGCCGAGCAAGAGGCCTTCAACCGACAAGCGGAACTGAATCTTCTTGTCGAACGTCAATCGAAATTGGATCGTTTAAGCCCCATTGATGGCTTGGTCACCACCTGGGATGTCGAGAAGGTGCTTGCCGCCCGACCTGTAGTCACTGGGCAGGTTCTCATGACGGTTGCCGACCCAGATAAGCCTTGGGAAGTCGAGGTCATGATGCCTGAAAAGCGGATGCGGTACCTCGATGGTGCTTTCGCTAACGAGCGGGTGGTCAAAACCGATGATAAGGGTGAAAAGTATCTCGATGTCGAGATCATTTTGATGACCAAGCCAGACACCAAGCATTACGGAAAGCTATATCAACCAGCCGTGGGCCAGCGAGCAGAGCTTGATCCCGAGGATGGAGCCGTTGTTCGCTTGCGCTGTGTCCCCAACGATAAAGCTTTGCTGGAGATATCCAAACGCCCAGGGGCTCGCGTCATGGCGGATGTCAAATGCGGGAAACGCAGTGTCGCTTTCGTTGTTTTCTACGAAGTCATCGAATGGATCCGAGCGAACGTTCTCTTTTGATCCATCAACCTATACACACACAACCTTCGGATTGACCCGTTATGACTCAAAAAATTCTCGTCGCGTTATCCTTGCTGGTGATGGGCGTTTCCATCGGCGGATATTATTGGCAAGCCAACAAAATCTCTCAGAAGGTAGCCTTGCAAACTCAGGAAACTAGCCTGAAGTCCGATGCTCCCGAAGCACCCAAGACCATCGAGCCTATTAAAACGATCGAGTCTTCGAACAACGTCACCGAGCCTTCGACTGCGAGCCCCAAGCTTGTGCAGATCGACCGGGGGCCTTTGGATGTAATCGAACCGAGTTTGATTCCGACACAAAGTCAATCGACGCCGATTGTCCCGATTCAAAATCCTGCGGTCGCGCTTACGAGCACCCAAGACGGAGTGCTTCGGTACAAAGCGATTTTATCCTTTGTCAATGATATCAAGGTGGTCGCTCAGACCGACGGCATCATCTTGGATATCCTCGTCGATGAAGGAGCCATTGTTGCCAAGGATAGCACCATGATCCAAATCGACAACCGATTGGCAAATGCCGAAAAGGAAGTCGCCGTTAGGGAGCTCGAGTCGGCCAAACTCAAGGCTGAGGACGACAGCCAAATCAAGTTCTCGGAAGCCTCTTACGAAGTTGCGACAAGTGTTTTCAATCGGTCTCAGGATTTGTACGTCAAAGGGGTAGAGCCCCAGGACGATTGGGAAAAGAAACGACTCGAAAAGATCAAAGCGGGTTTTCAGATCGACGTATCGAAACGTGAGCAGATGATCAATCAAGCGGCAGTTGGGGTCAATCAAGCCAAGCTTAACGCGTCGATGGTGCAACTGGAACTCAGGACCATCAAAGCACCCTTTAGTGGCGTGGTCGCTTCGATGCAGAAAGAACGATTTGACTGGGTCAAGGCTGGTGAAGAGATTCTGCGGCTCGTATCGCTTGATAAGTTTCGGGTCAAGGGAACCGTCAGGATTGCAGACTCTCCCAACACCCTCGAAGGAGCCAAAGCCAAGGTGATCATTCCCGTCGGAGGTGGCCAAGTCGAGCAGCTCGACGGTGTTGTAGGATTTGTGAGTCCCGAATCTCAGGGCACAGGAGCTCGTAGTGATGGGACCCAGGAGTACACCGTTTGGGTAGAGATCCCCAACAAGCAAGTCGGTGGCAAGTACCTGTTTCGTGGGACCATGGATGCGATGGTTGAAATCACGCCGAACAAATAATTTGAATTCGATTTTTTGACTTGCCAAGCTCCTCATTAACGACAGGAAATTGACTCGATGACAACGATGGCCGACTCACTGGTCAATAGCGCGATGCGGCCGCTGAAGCTGCGTCGTCGCCCGGACCTGGAGTCCCGCAAGCATCATTACGATGGTCGTTCTTATTGGGTGGTCAAAGAGCCGCTGGGATTGAACTATTTTCGGTTCCATGAGGAAGAGTATGCGATTTTGAACATGCTCGATGGCGAGACCTCATTGCAATCGATCAAGGATCGGTTTCAAGCCGAGTTTGCTCCGCAGCGAATCAGCCTTCAGGATCTTCAGCAGTTTGTCGGGATGCTTCACAAAAGCGGTTTGGTCATCTCCCATGCAGTCGGCCAAGGCAAGCCGCTTCGTCGCCGTGGGGAGACCAAGAAGCGTAAGGAGTGGATCAGCAAATTATCGAATATCTTTGCGATCCGTTTTCGAGGAATCGACCCAGAGAAGATTCTCAATGGGCTTTTGCCTTGGTTCGGTTGGTTGTTTACCACTTGGTGTTTGATGCTGGCCTTGATGCTCGGTTTGGCCGCCATCACGCTCGTGCTGGTCAATTACCAAGAGTTTCGGAGCAAGCTGCCGACGTTTGAGACATTTTTCGCCGCGCAGAATTGGTTGTATCTCGGAATAACGATGGCGGCCGTGAAGGTTTTGCACGAGTTCGGTCACGGACTTTCCTGCAAGAAGTTTGGTGGCGAGTGCCACGAGATGGGTTTGATGTTCTTGGTCTTTACTCCTTGCTTGTATTGCAACGTTTCTGATTCGTGGATGTTGCCCAACAAGTGGCAGCGTGTTTTTATCGGGGCCGCGGGGATGTACGTCGAGCTGATCATTGCCTCGATTGCAACGTTTTTATGGTGGTATAGCGAACCGGGGATGTTCCACTTTTTGTGTTTGAGCGTGATGTTTATCTGCTCGGTATCGACAGTGGTCTTCAATGGCAATCCTCTGCTGCGTTTCGACGGCTATTACATCTTGATGGACATTTTGGAGATCCCTAATCTCAGGCAAAAAGCCAGCGAGATCCTCAAGCGTTGGTTTCAAAAGAACTGTTTAGGGCTAGAGCTCCAAGAGAACCCGTTTCTTCCTCAAGGCAATCGGTTGCTTTTTGGGGCTTACACGATCGGTTCGTTTATCTACCGTTGGGTTGTGGCCTTTGGGATCATCATGTTTTTGAACCAGGTACTCAAGCCTTATGGTTTGCAATCGCTCGGGAGAGCTTTCGCGGTGGCGGGATTGGCCGGGATGGTTGTTCCGGGAGTTATGTCAGTGGTTAAGTTTTTCAGACAACCTGGGAGGGCAGCCAAGATGAAGCGGGCCAACATCACCACGAGCTTGATCGTCGCTTGTGCAATTCTTTCTGCAATCGCCTTTTTACCGGTTCCTTTTTATGTGTATTGTCCGACGGAGATTCAGCCCACGCAATCGATCGAGGTTCGAACGATCGCTGCCGGGCAGCTCGTTACTTGGCACAAGCGTCCCGAGCAGCGAGTCGAAAAAGGAGAGGTGCTTTGCGAGCTGAGTAATTTGGATTTGAAGTATCAGAGAACCAAGGCTGCTGGGGAGTTGGAGGTGGCCAAGATCAAGTTGCAAGATTTGGAACGTTCGGCAGCAGCCGATCCGCAGCAGGTTCCGTACTTGCGAATTCAGCTTGAGGACTTTCAGGCCAAGCAAAACATCTTGGATGTATTGGATCAGAAGATTTCGAATTTGGTCATACGCAGTCCCATCGACGGTTATTTGTTCAAAGCTCCGTCCAAGGAGGAAAGCAAGGCGGCCAGGGCGCAGGAGCAACTGCCCGGCTGGTCTGGCGATCCTTTCGATCCAGCAAACAGCGAAGTCTACTTTAGCGAAGGGGACTTGCTGTGTTTGGTTGGACCACAGAAGACGATGGAAGGGGTGATGATCGTCGATCAGCACGACCGCGATTTGCTCCAGATGGGTGATCGCGTTAGTTTAATGCTCGAATCAGCCAGGCTTGAGTCTCTCGAAGGAACGATTGTTGGTTTTAGCGCATCGGAGATCAAGGAAGTACCGCCCCAGTTATCGATTCAGGTAGGAGGTTCGCTCGATACCAAGACCGATGAATCGGGCAGAACCATACCGATCAGTACATCGTATCAAGTCAGGGTCGAGTTTGATTCTGCTCAGATACCGAGTCGACCTGGGTATCGTGGCGAAAGCAAGGTGCATTTGGCTTGGCGATCGCTGGGTTGGAGAATCAAACGATACTTTATGAAAACCTTCAACTTTGAGTTCTAAGCGTTGTCGACAGACCATCGCGGTAAGCTTAAATTGTAGGTCGATATACGTGAGCAAATGGGGAGTTCCCCGGTAAGTTTGTTAGTTGTTTTTTGAAGAAAGAAAGAACGATGTCCAACGAAGTAGAGCAAGAAGCCGGCCAGAACCCAGTTGGTGGCTCGCAACCGGTCCAGCAAGTTACGGTGCAAGTCAAGGACGAAGACGCGATTGCCTTGTATGCGAATTTTTGCCGAGTGACTGGATCCCCTGAAGAGTTGATCGTCGACTTTGGGCTCAATCCACAACCGGTTGGGATCCCCAAGGATCCGATCCATGTCAAGCAGCGGATCATTATGAATTTCTACACGGCCAAGCGATTGTTAGCGGCCCTTCAGATGTCCGTGCAACGGCACGAGCAGGTTTTCGGGGTGCTCGAGACCGACATTCAAAAGCGTCTGCGCGTTCAGTAGTGCAGTTGGCTTGATCCAAAAAGAATGATTGCCTTTGTGCCCGTTTGGCGGTTTGCTAAATGGGCACAATGCGTTAAACTCTCAGGAGTCAAAGACGCTTGTTGATCTCTCCAAACGCGAACCCTATGTTTGGGCGAAGAGTCTTACGGAGAACAAGTTTTTTCTTTGACGACAAATCGGGCCGTAGCGCAGCCTGGCTAGCGCGCTACCTTGGGGTGGTAGAGGTCGTGGGTTCGAATCCCGCCGGCCCGATTTTCGTCTAACTGTCCAGTCGCCCTGAGGGCGACTGGACAGTTAGACGAAAATCAGAGAGTTGAGGGGAGAAATTAGAGAGTAGAAAAGCCAAAAACCATGGGTCTCATCTTGGAATGCGTGAGTCCAACACTCTAGTTCTGCTTTCTCCTCTCAACTCGGTCTACTCTCTACTTTCTACTCTCTTGGCTGCTTTTACTCTCTTTCTCTGCTTTGGAATGTTTGTCTTTTCCAGGCATCTCTCTAGACTCGGTGCATGTCCTTTGCATTCGAGAAACTTGTGGTCTATCAAAAGTCTGTCGACTTTGCTGACGCGATTTGCGAGGTGACCGACGCGTTTGGACGCGGATTTGGGTTCCTTGCAGATCAGCTAAATCGTGCAGCGCTTTCGATCTCGTCGAACATCGCAGAGGGTAACGGTAGGTTTACCAAGGCTGATCGAAAGAATTTTTTCTTTATCGCAAGAGGATCGGTACAAGAGTGCGTTCCGCAATTGGAAATCGCTAAGCGACGAGGGTTGATCAGCCAAGCAAAACACTTGGAGCTTAAATCCCAATTAGAGGAGATCTCTAGAATGCTTTCGGGATTGATCAATGGTTTAGAGAACCGAGACTAATCGCCTTCAGGCGACTGGACAGTTAGACGAAAATCAGAGAGTTGAGGGGAGACAGTAGACAGTAGACAGTAGACAGTAGAAAGTAGTGAGTAGTGAGTAGTGAGTAGTGAGTAGAGAGTAGAAAGTAGAAAAGCCAAGAATCATCGGTATATCCATAGGGTAAGCGAGCACAACACTCTAGTTCTGCTTTCTCCCCTCGACTCGGTCTACTTTCTACTTTCTACTCTCTACTTTCTACTCATGGCTATCAACGATTTTCGGGAACATCCAGGCGACGAAAAAGTTCGCCAAGATCGACACTCCATCCCGGGAGCACTTGGCCACCATCGATGATCGCCTCATCCTTGTAGACGGTAGCGTCTTGGGCCGACTGAAACACTGTGACGGTGCGTGTGCGATGCTCGACCATCCAGAGCAACTCAACTCCTGCATAAAAATACTCCCGACGCTTACGGGACATCTCCGCGTACGTGTTACTGCTACTGAGCACTTCAATCACAAAATTGGGAACCAAATCTGGGATCGGGACTGTAGGGATTCGTCCATCAGGCAAACGGTTCCAAGCAACGAACGCGACATGAGGAACTCGAACTGTATCCCCGAAAAGCCGAGTCATCCCATCTGCTCCTGTCGCTACGCCAATTCGATTCGAGTCGAGATAACTGTGTAGCCAATGCAACAACACCCCAGCCAAAAGCGATTCTTGCCATCCCATGCTTTTTTCCACCAATGTTCCATCGATAAGCTCGTAGAGTCGTCTTTCGGTATTTCTTAAATACGTCACATCCTCGATGGTCGCCGTCCCTGGAGCAGGAATCGTTCGAATACGAAACGCTGGAATGTTTCCAAGATCCTGAAGTCTCTCCTCCCAGGTTGTAGCCAGCGCTATGCTCATCTTACGTCTCCTCTAAAAATCCGGCGCGCATTCATTCGGCCCATTTGGATGTCAACGTCCAGTGTCTAGTCATGTTCTGAATCAAGTGAACAGGTCACGACTTCGAGCAAGCCTTACGACTAAATGGTTCTACTGGACCGTTTACTACGACCGCAAATCGGCGTTGTAGCTACATTGTGAAGCCCGAAGCCTGCTGATTGGATCTTAGTACGGAGGGCCGGCACACCCTTTGCCAGGGTCGTGAGAACACAGAAGGTTCAACCAAAAATCTATTGCTTCCCGAAATAGCGAGGTCGACGGGGCTCGAACCCGCAACCTCCGGATCGACAGTCCGGTGCTCTAACCAATTGAGCTACGACCCCGGTGGAACGAACAGGAAACCGCTTGGCTGTTCAGTGCTGCAAGAGTCAGCAGACGGCCGTGGGCAATGTTCCGAACCGAGAAAGTCTCGCTTTCAGGACGCGATAGTATAGCGTCGATCCAGAGTGAATCAAGCGTCCGGGGTTCAAAAACGGATAGCGAATTGGTTGTACACAAACCACCCGGAATTGTCGTTCAAAACCGCAAAATCGGTCTCCCGATAGTCGACTTGCACTGCGTACTGGAGCGAAGGGGTTATGTCCCAAAACAGGCAGCCATAATAAGCTGAATTGCGGGCGATGGCTTCCGGGCTAGCAGGCAAATCCCTACGCAATGCCGCATCGAGCCCATAGCCCATGTGCAAGTGCAACCGATTCGTCAGGTAGAAAAACGCCTCCAGGAATCCACCCTGCCCCCGAATAGCCTGGAATGTCTGAGAATTGAAAGTCTGGAAAATCGTCCCTGCATAGTTTCCTAAGCCTTGGCCAAAGTACCCCTCGCCGATGATTCCCAAACGGTCCGTCAGGTTGATCTTGCTGTCGACCGACATTCCGCCAATGTCGATGATCGAACGGATCGGAATGCTCGGATCAATATCATCGAGGCTGTAAATGATTTGAGAGTTTCGAATCCGACCAACGAGTCCCGCCACAGCCAACTCCAACGGTCGTTCCTTGCGCCCTCCAGCCAATTCCTCGATCTCACCAAAACCTAAAACCCCTCGGACTTCGAAATTTGGTATCCCATCGGACTCAGTCGTCCGACGGCTCGAGTCAATCAGAACCGTCGAGATCGGATCGCTCAAGGCCGTTTGCAAGGTTGCTTGGAAGGCATCGTTGGGCTTCCAAAACGCTTCACCACGAAGTTGCCCTCGGAAGGTTCCCGCATTGCCGGCACCACCCATGAGCGTTATCGGAATGACGATCGGATCTCGCGGCGCAAACAAGTCCGGTTGGAGCCCTGCTACAAACCGGAAATGCTCGTTGCGAATTTCGCCAAAGGCCACCACAGGCATAAACCCATAGATGTCCGACGTCAGACTCGAACTGGTAAAGTAGAACTTGCCAAAGGCCCCAGTTTGCCAACCGGACACCTCTGGCCCCGCATAGAGAAATTGCAAATTCGATTGCCTCGCGTGAGCTTCAAAGGTCGGGGTGCTGTCGCCTAGGATCGAAGGAGGCAACATAAAAAGCGGACTCCATGGCACGAATGCTCGATCCGAGCCATAGACACCCAGGAGCGACATGGCCCCTGAGACTTTCAATTGCCCAACACCGCTTTGCAGTAGAACCCCCCCGGCTGTAGGTTCCTTGGAATTCAGTGTACCAGCCGAGGGTGCTTGCAAATACACAATCTGCGGGGCAACGAGTTGCGAAATCGTTTCGGGAGGCAGGTTCTCTTGAACTTCGTTCGATGTCGCTTGCAAAGCCTCTGCAGTGACCGTCTTTTGCGGAAGACTCAGTTCCTTGGCCGGTTCGATCGAACTGGCCGTGACAACCTGCGGATCTAGCGAATTTTCGTTAAGCCTCAACTGCACCGATCCTGGTGTCGTTTGGCCCAATAGTGAGCTTGCAAACGCTGAGCACCAAATGGCTACGCCAACAAGGATGAATCGTCTTGGCATTATCTGCATGGGGAATTTGGATCGAGGCGTTTCGAAAGTTCGAAAGGTACAATCTCAAATCGATAGCAGATAAAACCCTCTCAAATCAAGACAGATCATCAATGGGGTCACAGTGTCAATGCGGTCCGCAGTCAATGATGTCAATACCGTCAATGCTGTCAATACAGTCCAAAAAACCCCGCAAACAGGCGGCACTAGCGAGCAGTCGCAACCCATCGAATCAAATCGGCAGGCCCTTCCAACGCACGAACGCTTCGATGGCAAAGTACTCTGGCAGGCCAAGTTTGTTGTAACTGTCAGCGGTGCCTCGGTTGCGGTCTTCGGCCCGCTGCCAAAATTCGCGAGGATCACTGCCGGGGAATAGAGCTTTGTCCTTTTGGCTCTCGTGCATAAAGATCGCGTTGCGTTTGAGGGCAAGGTCGCTTGGGCTAAGCGGCACAGCGATCTCGATCTCATGGAGCGGGTATTCTTGCCAAGCTCCGCGGTACATGAGTACTTCAGGGAGCGGTTCTCCTTGGGACTTCCAGTCTAAAAGGACTGCAAAGATCGCCTCGGCGCAAACACGGTGAGTACCGTGGGGGTCGGCAAGATCCCCCGCGACGTAGATCTGATCGGGTCGCAATCGCCTGAGCAACTCATCGATGATCGCGATATCCTCGGGCCCTACAGGCTTCTTGGCGATTGTACCAGTTCGATAAAAAGGCAGATCCAAAAAGTGGAGGTTGGATTCAGGACAACCGATCGACAAAGCCCCGGCACGGGCTTCGTTCTTGCGGATCAGCCCTTTGATATTCAGGATCGACTCGGAGTCGGGTTGACCGGGCGATTTGTGATCCAAGTCGGCTCGTACGGCTTGTGCCATTTGAGCGGAATTGTCGCTGTCGATCCCAAAGAGCTTGTTGTACTCGCTGACCAAATCGGCAACCATTCGGGCATCGTGGTCAAAGACGGCGATGTTGCCCGAGGTCATGTAGGCGATGTGCACGTTGTGCTTATCCTGAATCAAACGAATCAGAGTCCCTCCCATGCTGATCACATCGTCGTCTGGATGCGGACTGAAACACAGAGCCGTCTTGGGCTTGAGTCCCGCAGGATGCGATTCAATCGTATTCATCATCCAATCGAATACCCTGTGGGAAATCTTCTCGGCACGTCCCTGTTTCCACAGCAACTCGTGCAAGTCGTTGTTGCGAAAATCCTCGTCGGTAAGCTTTAGCAAGGGCTTGCCGGTTTTTTGACACAACCACAGGGTAGCACGTTTGGTAAGTTCATCGGTCCATCGTACATGGTGCAAGAGCCAAGGTGTTGCGACCCCCTTGAGGTTAGCCGCTGCAGGTGTGTCGATGAGGGCTCGCACATCGCCGTGCTCTTGAAGAAGCGATGCTGGGAGTCGCTCGCTTGCTGGGCCCTCGAGTGTCTCGGCAACGATCTTGGATTTGTGCTCTCCGAGTGCCATTAGCAGGATACGACGGGCTGTAAGAATACTGCTGAGTCCCACCGTTAGTGCCTCACTAGGCACATTGTCCTCACCGAAGAAGTCGCTGGCGACACCTCGACGAGTGACCGAATCCAAAGTGCACAAACGCGTCTTGCTACGCCTCGATGAAAACGGCTCGTTGAACCCGATGTGGCCGTTCATGCCGATCCCCAAAAGCACCAAATCAAAACCACCCGCAAGCTCGATCGCTTCTTCGAATCGCAAACAATGCGCATCGATCTGGTCCTCGGGGATGTTTCCGTCCAAATAATGCGTCTGTTGCTCCGGAATGTTCACGTACTGGATCAAGTGTTCGCGGAGCCAAGCTTGATGCGACTGAGGACTGTTGGCAGGCAGACGATAATATTCATCAAGCAAAAACAATTCGACGCTGCTAAAATCCAGCGATTCCTCTTTGTGCAAACGGATCAGTTCCCGAAAGGTCGTCAGCGGTGTTGATCCTGCGGGCAGTCCAATGACGGTCCGCTGGCCCAACGCCGCCCTCTCACGGATCAGGCCCGCAACGATGTGGGCCGCATAATGAGATAGCTCCTGGATGGTATCGAAGCAAAAAGCAGGTAAATTAGTGCCAGGTACCGGATGGGCCTTGGAGTTTTTCGGGGGGATCGCCATGGGCTAGATGTTTACAGAGTCGAGTCGAGGTTCGTATCGAGATGGGTTCAAGATGACCAAAGCAAGCCTTAAGCTTGAAGTTTTAGAAGAAGCAATTTACTCGAAAGTTCTCGAAGTGATTAGGCTACTTCGGGAGTCCAATCGCAGGATTGTGCTGGCCGAAAGCTGCACAGGCGGACTGGCTGCTGCATGGTTTACCAGCGTTCCGGGCGCTTCGGATGTCTTCTGTGGCTCGATGGTCGTCTACCGCAACGACTCCAAGTCGCAGTGGCTAGGGCTCGATCCTCAAATGCTCGCCGATGAAAAAATCGGGCCTGTTAGCTCGCAAGCCAGCGAGCAACTTGCTCAGAAAGTTCTCTCTCGTACCCCGGAAGCTAATGTTGCCCTTGGTATTACCGGACACCTGGGGCCAAATGCACCGGCAGAACTGAATCGTAAGGTGTTTCTAGCTGGACTAGTTCGGGATCAAAATGCCACATCGCTTAAGGATACACCTCGAGCAATATCTGCGTTAACGTCCCGCCTATGCGACCTGGAGCGATCAAGTTTTTTCTGCACTGAACTACGCGAGAACCGAAGATTCATTCAGGCACTGGCCGTTTGGGAGAGCATATCCACTGCATCAGAAGTGCTCATATCTAGCAAAAACCACAAAGTTTTCTGAAAAAAGAAATTTCCGAAAAAAAATGTTGCTTATTGATTTGACTTATTGACGACAAGATGTCGCTTCTGGTACTCTGTGCCGGTCTCATGGCTTGTTTCATGCGAAAGGTACGCAAGGAACAAGTCACGCCCTAGTACATGGTTTAGTCGGTTTAACGTTTTTTCATCAAGTTATTTGGGAGGAGCTTAAGAATGAAGCTTTTTAGAACTTTGGCGATCGCCGTGTTAGCGATGGTTTCAGGTGCAAGTGCACAAGCAGGTGTGGTTCTGTCGAACATGGGCGCCAGCGGATTAGAAAACACGGGCGGCACAACAAATACCGATCTCGGCATCGGAACGGGTCTTGAGCGACTCGCAGGTGGATTCACCACTGGTGGGTCCGCATTTACTCTGAATTGGGCTAGTGCAGTTGTTTTCGGTGCGAACTCCGGAACCATCGCCAAGACAGCGAGCATCTATTCTGACGCCTCAGGGTCTCCTGGAACGCTAGTTGGAACATCTTCTACGACTCTTGTTGGAAATAAGGATGCATACAAGTTCAATTTTTCAGGAGTCACTCTCCAAGCCTCAACGAAGTATTGGCTTGTACCTGAAGATGGTCTGTCATGGTACTTGCACACTAGTTTAACAAATCCTTCCGATCTTGCGGCCTCGGGTGCCGGTTTCACCCACGCTGGGTTTGTTACCACAACGAACGGAACTACTTGGTCGGACAAGGCTCCTCTCGTATACACCTACGCAATATCGGGTACAACTATTCCTGCAGCCGTTCCTGAGCCTGCTTTGACTTCTCTTCTTTGCCTCGGTGGTGTTGCTTTGATCCGCCGTCGCATGAAGAAGTAAGCTCGGGTTAAGAGAGGCTCAACAGCGATAAAAGTGAACGAAAAACCCCGGTGATCTCACCGGGGTTTTTTTTGATCTGTCCGATCCTTCAAGTCAACCTTGCCGTGCGGGCAAGGTCACCAGAAAGGTCGCTCCAGATTTATGGATACGCTCCGAAACTGTGATCGATCCTTTGAGTCTCTCGACGATCGAGCGCACGAGGAACAGACCTAAACCTACGCCCGGCTTGCGTCTTTCGAGCTCGTCTCCGGCCCGATAAAACCTCGAAAAGACCTTGCGACGCAGATGCCTCGGAATCCCGGGCCCATTGTCGGAGATCGCGATCAATGCCGATTGGTTCTGAAAAGTAATCCGAACCTCGACCTGCGGCTTGGCCGACGAGTACTTGATCGCATTGTCGAGGAGATTTCCGAGTAACACATCAATGTCGATCCGATGGGCTAGTACCTGAGAGTCCTCGACGATGACTTGAAAAACCTCACTGCTCAGCGCATGTTGCTTGGCTACCCGCTCGACGCACTCGTCGGTAATGGCCCGAAGCGAGACCCATTCCTTGGACGACGGGTCTTGCTGATCCCGTTGCAACCTAGCGACATCAAGAAGTTGGTTGATTAGCCTATCGAGCCGATCGACATCTTCCATCATTGTGCCGTAGAACTGCTGCCGTTGGGGTCCTTCGACATCGCGCCGATGGAGCGTTTGCAGGTAGAGTTTCAGCGAGGCGATCGGCGTTTTGAGTTCATGGGTCACCGCATCGATAAAATTGCTTTGGCGACGATTGAGATTCACATTTTGAATGATCCAAATCAGGTAGAGGATCACCCCCGCGAGCAAGAAAGCAAAAAAGATTGCACCGACGCTGAGCAAAACCCAGTACACCGCTGAGCTGTTGGTTGTCCCGGCATCCCAAGCGCTCGATATGTTCAGTAAGACCCAACCGACGGTCAGTCCCACCAGCATGACGATCATCACGATTGCGACCAAAATCGGCCACTTGAGGCTTTTTCGTTCGAACAAGGCGTTTTGCCCCCGTTAAGGTTGGTTCTGAATCTGCAGGTTCCTTGGGAAACCTCCCTTTGGAAATTGTTCCGCTTTCTAGTATATTACATGCTCATGTGCAGGAGTCGCGCAAAAGGAATCTTAGTTTGAGACATCAAGTCGAACACATCCAGTTCCCGAGAAAGACATGGCAAGCCGTCACCGAGCATGCACTGCGTGAGCTTTCGTTTCGTGAATCTCAAGAAGCCTCGTCGCGCATCGAGAATCTAAGGCCATGTCATTTCGAGGAAGAAACCGAAAGCAGATACGGTCGGCAAATTTGGTTTTTTGAGTCGATGAGTTATCAAGTCCCTCACGAGCGAAAGATTGAGTGTGGCGCTTTAGAATTCTCGATGGAGTACGGATTGCTCGAACTTGTCGATTGCTATTGGTTTGCTAGCGATACAGAGCGTGAGGAGTGGATTGACCAGAGGCTTAATCCGCCTGTAAAAGTCGCATCGTGCTGCACGATGACTAGGGTTTGGGTTTATCTTGCTATTTTGGGCGTCGTGTTTCTTGCCATGGGTTGGACATTCTCGCTTCTTCGTTTCCTGAATGTCACGATCTAAGCCTTGGCAGTCGATCGAGCTTCGGGGTGCAAGCGAGCACAACCTGAAGCGACTTGACATCGACATCCCGCTTCATCAACTAACCGTCATCTGCGGGGTTAGTGGTAGTGGGAAAACGTCTTTGGCTCTCGATACCTTGTATGCCGAAGGCCAGCGAAGGTACATCGAAAGCTTTTCGGCTTATGCTCGGCAGTTTTTGGCGAGGTTGGACAAGCCGAAGTTTGATCGGCTCGATAACTTACCGCCGACGCTCGCCATTACCCGCTCGGATCGATCCAGGAACAACCGCAGTACGGTCGGAACAGCGAGTGATCTTTTAGAACCGCTGCGAATTGTCTTTTCGCTCATTTCTAAGCCCTATTGTGTCGCGTGCGAGAGTCCGATCGAGTCCTACACGACCGATCGAGTTGCCAGGGTCATCGAGCAGTTGCCAAGCCGCCGAGCCATGCTTGTATTTCCGATTGTATGGAGCAGCAAGTCCCAGTTATCCGAGTTGCTCTTTGAGCTCCAAGCGGCAGGCTGGATACGGTTGATTGTTCAAGGCGTGACGGTCGAGCTTTCGGCCGAGAAGAAAAAGCTTGCTGGAGCATTCGCCAAGTCGGGTAAGGCTTATGTGGTGATCGAGAGGTTTCGAGTTTCGTCGTCGATCGATAGTGCGTTGCGACAGTCGATCGAGCAAGCCTTTGAGCGCAGTCCGGGGCAGATCGCTGTGCTTCTCGAGTGCGAAGAGCCCCAGGAGGATCCACAGGAGTGTTTGCAGGTCGACGGAAACTGGTTTTGTGTACATCGATTTTCGTCTGAGCTACGGTGCTCGAAGTGCCAGATGCTCTTTCCGGTTGCAGAGCCGCGGCTTTTTAGTTTCAACAGTCCGCTTGGAGCATGTCCAGATTGCACAGGATTTGGCGAGACATCGACGTTGGATATGGACAAGATCGTGCCGGATCGGACATTGAGTCTTCGTCAGGGTGCTATTGCGCCTTGGCGAACGCCGGCATACAGTCATGAGCTCGATGAGCTCATTGAATTGGCGAGCGAGTTTGATCTTCCTTTGGATCTGCCGGTTGGGACGTTGAAGGCAAAGGATTGGGAGTTGATAGAGGGAGGGTCAAGCAAGCATCGATTTGGTGGGTTGAGGGGTTTTTTTGATTGGCTTGAGCGCAAGAAGTACAAGATGCATGTACGGGTGTTTTTGACTCGGTGGAAGTCGTATCGCAAATGCGTTACGTGCCAAGGTCAGAGGCTTTCGAAGGCTGCTTTGGCGTATCGTTACGATGGATCGAGTTTTTACGATTGGACAGAGGAATTGATTGATCGGTTAGTGGATCGGATGCTCCATGTGGAAAGAGAGCTAGGATCATTTGCTAGCGATCGTCAGGAGGGGATTGGGCGGGGGCTAACTGAAGTTCTGTCGCGATTACGTTATTTGCAGGAAGTGGGGCTTGGGTATGTGACTTTGTCACGCACGATGCATACGCTCAGTGGGGGCGAGGCACAGAGAGTCAATTTGACCAATCTGCTGGGGTCTGATTTGGTTGACATGCTTTATGTTCTGGACGAGCCAACGGTGGGATTGCATCCGAGCGATACGCAGAGGGTTGCTCAATCGGTAAGACGATTGGTGGATCGAGGCAACACGGTGGTGCTCATCGAGCATGAACCATATCTGCTCCATCAAGCCGATCAGGTCATAGAGATTGGACCGGGCGCGGGGGCACGAGGGGGGCAGGTCTGTTTCCAAGGTAGTCCGAGAGAGCTAAAGCGATCTGGATGTTTGACGGCTAAGTATTTAAATGCCAAGGCGACCTCACGGCCGAAGCGTCCGCTTGAGAGCGGCTGGTTGACTTTGTATGGAGCTTGTGGGAGGAATCTGAAGGAGATCGATGTACGTGTGCCGCTGAATTGTTTTGTGAGTGTTGTGGGGGTGAGTGGTTCTGGTAAGAGTTCCTTGGTGCTTGACACCCTTGTACCGGCGATGCTCAAGCAGAAGGGAGAGGATTCCGTTGGTGGGCTGGAGTATAGAGCGATAGAAGGTGCTGAGAGTATCAAGCGAGTCATAGCGATTGATCAGACACCGATAGCTAAATCGATACGATCTTGTCCTGCGACTTTTCTGAAAGTCTTCGATGAGATTCGGGGGCTTTTTGGGTCAACGCCGATGGCGAAAGCCAGTGGGATAAGTGACAGTCACTTTAGTTTTAATACTGGACGGGGAAGGTGTGAGGTGTGTGAGGGTTTAGGATTTACGTTAGTGGATATGCAGTTTATGGCCGATGTTCAATTGGAGTGTACGGAGTGCCGTGGGCAGAGATTCCGTCCGGAGGTTTTGGAAGTGACTTATCGGGATCGGAACATTTCGCAAGTGCTGAGTATGAGTGCCGACGAAGCGGCGGAATTTTTTAGGGGGGAGAAGAGGTTGAATCAGAAGCTAAAGCCGATGCGGGACATCGGTCTTGGTTATTTGCCATTGGGTCAGAGCTTATCGACACTTTCGGCGGGTGAATCGATGCGATTGAAGTTGGCGTCGTATTTGGAGGACAAGAGTGGATCGCTGATTGTGATGGATGAGCCGACAACGGGTTTGCATTTTCAAGATGTTGAGCGGCTTGTGGAGTGCATCGGCTTATTGATTGACAAAGGCAACAGTGTAGTGGCGATCGAGCATAACGAGATGTTCAACATGGCATCGGACTATCAGATCGAGCTTGGTCCTGGTGCTGGGCCTCGAGGAGGGCAAGTCACCTATCAGGGGCCACCTGGAAAGTAAGTCTAAACGAGGCTTCCACAGTTCCCCAATCGGCATGCGGCCGTATTTTGGCGAGCAGCAGTTTCCGATGCTAGCTTTTGATTTTCGCCGGATCGACACGTGCCTGTCCCCCGCACTAGCTCCCTATTTTGAATGCTAGCATTTGATTTTCGCAAGTCATCCTGGGGACAGGCACTCGTCGAACCGCCGTTATGTTTAGCTAGCGTTCAAACACCGCTTGAACATGTGCCTGTCCCCCGCACTAGCGTATCGCGATTGCTAGCATTTCTGTTTCCTCGCCTGCTGGGGACAGGCACTGGGCGATTAGGGCATCGCCGCGTGCACAAAAAATTTCAGCTATTGGAAAATAAACCGACCATTTTCTTGACAGAAACTCTTTTTTTGGAAAATGGTGTCTAGGGGCAGTCGACTCCGGCAGCATTCGTTTTGTTTTTGGGACTGGTTTGTTTTTGGTAAGGAGACCTGGTCTTATGGCACGTCCATCTCGCGGCAGTAAGATTTCGCCAGACGAAATCAACATCGTTCACGTTTGGTCTCAGGTTGTTCAGCAGATGCCTCTGTTGGGTTCGGATCCGACGACAGGCCAAGACTTTTCGCACCGAAAGGACTGGTTCCTTGACATCATGGCGCATCAATCGATGTTCATGGCAATCGAGATACTTCGGTTTGCGATCATGGACAATCACGTCCACTTTTTGCTTCGGACTCGGCCCGATATTGTGAGAGATTGGAGTGACGAAGAGGTAGCCTGGAACTACTTAAATTTGTGTCCGCAAAACAAGCGTCGCAGGAAGGTCAATGGCAAGTGGCAATACGAGGTGGTCGATCCGACACAGGAGGATGTCGATGAGATAGTTGGTGATCGCAAGAAGCTCAAGAAGTTGAGGAAGAAGCTTAGTTCATTGAGTTTTTGGATGCAGTTGCTCAAGCAAAAGGTGGCCAGGCGAGCCAATGCGGAGGTTCAGAAGGACGATGTGTGCAAGGGAGCCTTTTGGAAGGGTCGTTTTGAGATGACGGTGATTCATTCCCGGGAGTATTTGCTCACCTGCGCAGTGTACATCGATCTGAACCCATTTAAGGCCAGGATGACCGATAGCATCGAGGGGTACAAGTACACATCGATGCACATGCAGTATCGAGACATGTTCAACAGGATGCTCATGGAGGGTGATTTGGTACCGACCGAGCAGAATCCGTTAGGTGAATTCCCAGAGTCTAGGATGTTAAATCCGATCGAGTTTGTGGAGGACAACTCACCCAAGGGTGCCCAGAGCCAGCCGGCAAAACCAGCAGAGTCTCGGGAGGCATTCAAGCGAAGACGAGCACGCTGTAGTGATGATGGGTTTTTGGAGATCAATGCCAAGGAGTATTTAGAGGTACTCAAGTGGAGTATGGAGCAATTGGCAGCCCAGTGGCATGAGAATCAGGAGGGCAAGATTCTGGGGCTTGAGCATGCGGTGGTGCGATCTCATGGGATGAGTTTGGAGGTTTGGAAAGATCGCGTGACGAACTTCAGGCGGCTTTTTAAGCATGAGGCGGGGGAATCGCGTCGAAAGCTCTTCGAGGGGTTTTGTACTGAGCCTACGGCGGCAATGTTTTTAGCGTTGCGTGATGTTGGCACAGGGGTAAGTTCGGGTAGCGAGGCGGCAGACTTTGGCCAGGGACCCCCTTCTTAGGGGGTAGGCAGTACGACAGGTTGTTGGTCTTGGGGTTTGCTTGGCTGATTGCCGAAGGCCGGTGGTGATAGCGATTGGGTGCATGTCGGTTCGTTCGCTTCGTCGGGGCGGGGTGAAAATCGACAAATTCTGTTTGTTCGGCTTATACGGCGGTTTGCCGTCGTTTGCAACCGATCGACTTGAGTCTATCCCTTGTCAAGCGGCCCGTCACCCAATGCTAGCATTCAGAACTTTGAAAGTCTCCAGGGGACAGGCACACGGCGAACCGTCAGTATTTTTAGCTAGCATTAGAGGCCCATAGACATGTGCCTGTCCCCCGCGGTAGCGTTTCGCGATTGCTAGCATTTCTGGTTGAGTGATTGCAGGGGACAGGCATGCAACTTCAGGTTTCCTTTTGTTCCTTTGGTTTCCCCGAAACCCAGGTATTCCTAGCCTCTGCACCCCATAATCATTTAAAAACCCAGCGTTTTTCCTGTTGCCAGGATTCGCGAAGTCGATATATTACCCATCCCTGGAATTTGCCCTCGACCCGTTATCCCATTGATAACACCAGAGTTTGGAGTTCGTTAAAATGAAAGTTGTTTCCTCAATCGGTGCTCTCAAGTACCGCCACGCAGATTGCCAAGTCGTTCGTCGCCGTGGCCGCATTTACGTTATTTGCAAAAGCAACCCGCGTTACAAAGTGCGTCAAGGCAATGCAAAGTGCAAGCGACGCAAGCGCTAGCGAAGCGCGTGCTCTTTGACTTTAACGATACGCATGACGATGCGTTTCAATTCGCCGCTAATGCTTCATCTATATTGCGGCCCTAACCCACAACAATTCGCTACGTCGGAAGTTTTTTCGATGGGTCAAACGAGTTCAGTTTTCCTCCGCTGAGGAATTTGCAGTTCGCTCCTGAGGCTATTATGCAAAAACTCAAGGTAGCGGTTATTGGACTCGGGTCAGAATGGCAACAAAGATACCTGCCTGCTCTTCGTGCCCTTAGCGATCGATTTTCAGTAATCGGCATCTATCACAGCGTTTCAGCCCTCGCCACGACGGCCTCAAGAGAACTCGAATCAAGCAGTTTTGATAGCTTCCGATCCCTTATCGCTCACCCCTTGGTCGATGCCGTTTTAATTCTCGAAGACGATTGGTTTCATCTCCAACCCCTCTGGGCCGCATGCGAATTCCAAAAGGGAGTCTTCTGCGGATCCGAAGTGGATATTCAGTCTATCACTTCGCAGGGACTACAAAGTGCAATCGCTGACTCAGGTATCCCGTTTATGAGTGGATTCTCCCGACGTTATGCGCCAGCGACATTACGATTTAAAGAGCTCATTGCAACTCGACTGGGTCGCCCCCGACTACTTTTTTGCCATAGACGACTACCAAGCGAAACGAGCGATATTGCAACCACCTCTATGGAACGCAACTCGAGCCGGGAACTACTGGAACTAATCGATTGGTGCAAATATATCGTCGGCGAGCAACCCAGTTGGATCCAAGCTATCCGACACCTGAGCCGACCAAGCCCGAAAAACGCCGACTATCAAATACTTAGCCTGGGTTTTGGTAATCCCGAAACCGACCCCAACGCGATCCTTGCTCAAATCAGTTGTGGAGCTTATATCCCCTCTGTCTGGGCCGAAGCGATCGCATTTCGGCCACCTGCTGCCGTTCAGGTTTGCTGCGAACGAGGTCTCGCATTCCTCGATCTTCCCTCAACTCTCGTGTGGTTCGATGACGCAGGCCGACATCAAGAAACCCTCGACACCGAACTCCCTATCGGTCAGCAAATGCTCATTCAATTTCATCGCGCCGTCGCATCCAAATCCAGCTTGGTAAGCGACTTGCAAGAGACCAACGAAGCGATCGAAATCCTCGAAAGAGCTAAACAAAGCACTCTCACCCACCAAAGAGTTGCACTCTCGGACTCGTCCCGCTAAGCAACTATCGACGGCAATTTGTATCGATCGTACCGATTCGACTCATGAAATCGAATCTCACGGACCGATCCCACACGAACTGCATGAACAGCTCAAGCTGCGCTCAAACGCTAGCAAACCGGTGGGTGATTCGAATGGTGGAATCGTTCTTTGGACTATCCAAGAGGCCTTTTCATGTCACGCCCAATCCGGACTCTTACGTTCCTACAAACTGCTGTAACCTAGCAATTGAAAACTCAATCCGATGCGTTCTACGAGCCGAAGGCCCCTCGTTGATCATCGCCGGGGCCGGTTTGGGTAAGTCGATCTGCTCGATGATGATCGCACGCAAGCTCAGCTCTTCCATGCAAGTCGCTCTCTTGGCGAGCTCCCAATTATGCACTCGAAGAGCCCTCCTACAATCGATCCACTATCACCTGGGCCTTCCCTACCAAGAAACCAGTGAAGGAAAACTCAGAATCTCCCTACAAGAGTATCTGTGCCAACCTAAAGCGAATCCGCACAGAGTCGTCTTGGTGATCGACGAAGCTCAAACTCTCTCGGTTAAACTACTCGATGAATTAAGACTCTTGACTAACTCTGTTTCTTGTGACCAACCCTGTGTTCATCTGGTTCTCGCTGGAACGCTCAAGCTCGAAGATACTCTAGCCCACCCTCAGATGGAGTCGCTCAATCAACGGATCGTATCCAGAGAATACCTTACCCCCTTGAGTCATTCCGAAACGCTGCATTACATCCAGAAGAAAATCGAACTTGCCGGAGCAGATCCCTCAGCCATTTTCGAACCGGCAGCACTCGATGCGATTTTCCGCGCAAGCGATGGGATCCCTAGGCTCATCGAACAACTTGCCGATCAAGCGATACTTCAGTCGGGAACGCAGGCTCAAAAACCTATCCCTGCAAGCCGAATCGGTGCGGTCTGGACTCAACTCCACCAACTGCCAAACCCCTGGTCTGAACCAGAACTCACGCGCCATCCGCAACCGGTTGCGCGCCCAGAGAATACACCTGTCGCAACAGATCACGACCAAGACGATCCCCCCGAGGGTGTCATCGAGTTTGGATCCCTGGACTCCCTGGATCTAGAACCACAAGCGATAAACCTCTTTCAGGCCTTCATCGAGGATCCGCCCGAGGATCGAAATATCAATAACGATCGTACTTCATCTACCTCACTCGACGATTCGTTCCGGCAACTGATCAAGAATCTGAACTTGGCGGCAATTCAGCTTCAGCCCAACAAGCATGCTTTCTCGAAAGCCAAACAACCAACGAAGCAAACTCCAAAACCAGTGGCTAGTGCCGACGCATGTATTCGGGCTACCAGTGGTCAGCTAGTCGGTGTTTCCGTCGATGGGGATGATCGGGACATGATCGTGCTGATCGAAGAGCAGGATTGGGTCAGCCCATTTGCGATTCGCTAAAGGACATCAGAAGGTATCTGCCAAATGATCTTAGAACCTTGCATCCCAACTGCTTCATTCTTTGAGTCTCTTCCGAGACGTTCGAGCGTTTGTATCGGATTTTGTTCTAATCCATCAGCTCATCTCGATTTAGTCTCTGATCCAAAACAGGATCTTCTACTCCAAATCGCTTCGCACTGGAGTCTTCAAACTAAGCGCAACAGTTGCGTGATCACTGGTCCGTGCCAATCCAATAGCCAGAGTCAATCGGCCCATCCGAACTCAACATTAATCCACTGGGGTTGGCTCGAACCTACAGGCCAACCTTTAGAGAATTCGCAGAAAGCACTGGCTAGGGACATTGCAACCTTAGCGAGATTGCGTTCCGAAAACGGTTTGATCCTTATCGATCTTGGGCCTCTAGGCCTGCCACTTGCCCAATCCATTTCGAAGCTATGCGATGGGCTTGCTCTGCTGATCGATGAAAAACAAAAACACAACCAATCAAATTCAGTTAGTCTTAGGCACATCCTTGAGACGCTCAAGTCGTATCAACGGCCCGACTGCCGATGGCTTGGGTTTTGGAAAGTCCAAGCCCAGGGGCTTAGCGTCTAAGCTTCAAAGGGAAGGATTTTGAACGGTATCCCTTTGATCGCAGCGCCGGGATTGTAGAACACTTGGCCTTGGTAGCTGATCGCATCGACAGGCCTATGGGTGTGCCCAAAGAAAACTTGCTCGGCCCCTGTTTCTGGAGTTTGCTCTGCCCACTTCAGATAACTGGAGACCTGATCGAGAACTTTCTGATTCGAGTTGACGACATGCGCAACGACACGGTGGATACGTGTCTTGACGACAGCATCGTAGAAAAAGTGCTTCATGGGAGCAGGCCGAGGTCGATGCTCGTGAGCCACCCGCCTTGCATCGAGCAACTCATGGAAGTCGGCATCCAAGGGAATCTTTGCGTCGATGATATCGCCATGGAGAAAAACAGTGCGGTTTAGCCGAAGGTAATGCTTGTGCCACTGTAGCTGGGGGTTGGCCAAGGTCAGTTGATGGAGTTGCTCGGTGAAACCAGGTAGGGCATCGTGGTTCCCAAGGATGTAGTGGAAATGGCAATCAGGGTTGACCGATATAAGGCCTTGGAGCCATCGGACACTTTGCTCGATCGTTTTCTCGTGCGATTCAAGCTCGCTCCAGCGGAAATCGAAAATGTCTCCTCCCAAAACAAACGTGTCAGACCGAGCCACAGCTGCTTCGATCGCACGTTGGACTTGCGGCCCAGAACTACGCCTCGAAAACAGATGCAAATCGGACACAAAATGAGCTTTGGGGAATTTCATCGAGCAACCTAAAAGATCCCTTGTATCGAAGCCAAGTCGATGGACATTTTAGAACCGATCTCTTTATTGGCCAGCCTGATACCTCAACTCGATAAACCACTGCATTGTAAGCCCGATTCCAAAAAGTAGCATCGTCCATTGAAAAATTGTTAGTCCTAAAGCAAACGTAGGCTCAGGGCGAATTGCCTCGGTAATGAATCGGTAAATGCAATAAAGGATCAAATAGAATTGCAAACGATGCGTTGCAAGTTGTCTTGATGCAGTTAGATGCCAAAGAACCAAAGCCATCGAGCCATGGAAAAGGACTTCATAAAGCTGGGTCGGATGCACAGGACCGCTCCCCTTGAAGTCGACCCCCCAAGGCAATTCGGTCGCGATCCCATGACAACAACCATTGAAAAAACAACCCAAACGTCCGATGGCCAATGCAACCGCCAGAGGCAACGCAAAACTGTCACCGGTTTTGAATCGAATCCCTAGAAAAACCTTGGCGATCTCAACGCTCAAGTAAGCCCCAACCAATCCTGCGGTGACAGTCTTGCCGTCAGCAGCCCAAGCCAACTGTCCCGTGGATTTTCCAAAAGATGCGATCACAAAAGGGATCTTTGCACTGATCGAACCACCGAAAAAAGCGGCCGTCGCCAGGAAAAACCTCTGACGAAGATCCAATCTTGACAATGGCGAACTCTCCTTGGGTAGCATTCCACGCACCAATAGAAAGGCCCCAAAGGCCATCGTCATAAAGACCGCGTAAAGCAATCGACCCGTCTCAAGTCCACTGCCGTTCACTGGATGCATCCGCAAGTTTCAAGTATATAAATGACGGTTGCAACAAACCACATCACGACAAACAGGCCAAGGAGACTTATAACCTTCAGTAGTGCTAATATGGTTTGAAGAAATATCCCCAAAGCAGATCGATCCGCATCGGACTTGCTATTGGCAACGATAACCATGCCGAGGATCGCCAATACCACAGTGATCATCCCAATCACGAAAATCCGCGAGAAGATCTTGTCGGTGGGACCTACCCAAGTCAGCCCGCCACTAAAGAACAGATAAACAAAACCCAAGGCTAAGGCGTAAGCAAGAATCTGGATAAGGACACCTGTGTTGCGGAGATCTTGGTTGGCTTGCTGATAGACAACCTGACGATCCTCTTGATCCTCTCGACTCAGTTCAACCGGTATCGACACCCACGGGTTATCGAGCACTCCGTCGACGGACTGACCGCAAACAGGGCAATGCTTCCAATTGGTCTCCATCCCACTGCCGCATCGATTGCATTTGGGTTTGTTAGCCATCATCAATTAAACTCCCAGACGATCGATGTTGCCAAATCTACGGGCTTGGCGAATCGTCTGCCCCACCAGCAATCCAGTTGTCAGCATCGAAAGGATGACTACTGCAAAATCGGTCGTTCGAACCTGAATGGCAGAATCACTCCAGTACTTCTGTGTACCTACGAACCAAAAGACATAGAAGGCCAAGCTGCACACATAGGTCCCCATAGCCATTCCAGTTGCAAAGTAAACAAGCCTCAGCGAGTGCCTTAAGGCTGTTGCCGTAATCGGTAGCAGATAGATCATATTCCAGACACCAAGGTAGCCCTCGGTTAGTTTAACCGTCGCAGCAATCATCAAAATGTCATAGGCTGTTGCGATGTACTTCAGATAAGGAGGATAACCTTGTCTTTTTGCCATCACATACACGGCGATGACCAGCAACCCCCAGGTCAGCGAAAGAACCGTAGCGCGGAGATGATAGTTCGCATTGTATGTCGATGATTCGGCGGTCAAAACCTGGAGGACATGTTGGCCGTAGAACATCAAGATCGCGACAAGCCTGATGAAATTCACTCTTATTTCACCTGCCCATGATTCCCAATCAAACTCGTTGGTTAATTTTGGCTCAAGTACCACCGACATGGTTCGCTCCTTGGTCTTTAATCACTCACCGTGCGACTCTAAGACGTTTACCCAACACGACCATAACAAAAAATCTTACCAATTGCCACTTGCCATTCGTCTGTGAATGGACATTTTTTTCCATCGGTATTTACTCCAATACGTAGCCCGAAACCCTTTTTGCGAAACCCACAGAAGTCGGATTCAGATGCTATACTTTACCGGGCTTGCTGCATGGGTTGATCCCCAATAATGGCAAAGCCCGTTTCATAGGTTCCCCTACGTATCGAACAACTTCCGATCGACCCATGCGAATCGCAATTTATGTCTTTTGCTGCCTGATCCTCTGGAATACCGATGGGCTTTCTCAATCCCCAGAGTCCAACGGGCTGACTTTATCAGGGATCAACGTTACCCCACATCAAGTCTCCTCGGAAATGCAATGGAGACGATCACCCGAGCAAGCCCTGTCGGCACGCACCGAAATATTTCTGAGCAACGATTCGCAAGAAACAATTAATGTGGTGGGGCCAATCCATTTCGATAACGCCACTCCAAGCGAGCTTGTCACAGCCAACGCATTGGCTTGGCGAGACCCTTCTTGGGAAAACGGTTTCGAACTCCCCGCCGGTGCCCTTCGCGTCCTGCGATTCAACGGCAAAACAGGAGAGTGGGGAACCGAATCGAACCATACGCTAACTTTTAAAACTGCAACAGATGCCCGAGGTGAAATCCCCTTCGACATCGATTCTCCGAAGGCTTGGATCGAATCGATCGGGTTCCTAAATACCCCAGAGTCGTTTCGCCCCACAAAAATCGTAGTCACCCTGCGCAACCAACTTGATGAAAACCTGAAACTCAAGTCCTGCAGGTTATGGCTTCCTAAAGACAACGAGTCCTACCACACGCTCTTTCCCTTTAAAGCCTACGAGTTTCCAAACGCAAGAGACCTAGTGACTTGGTCGGGCAATCAGATGGTTTCTGCCAAAGAACTCTTTGGCTTTACACTAACATGCGACCCACTGCTGCTGACCTATATGGCTCTTGAGGTAGTCCTCGAGCATGACTCTTCCACCGAGCCGATGAGCCTTTGGGCAAGCATGAAGGTTCGTCCAAGCACCTTTGACATCAGCGGTGGCTGGACGGCCAATCAAGTCAAAAGCAAGATGAGCATGACGAATGAAGAATACCTTAAAACCCTCGCGCTGCTGCACGTCAACACTGGACAAATCGAAGAAGTCGACGGCTTTACAAACAATGCCGAATTGTATGCTAAATATCCTATGAAACGTTTCAATCGACTCGCAGATCGCCAGCGATACGACTCCGAAGCCCTCTTGCCGACAATCCATGCCGTTGAGTTTCTAGGTGAACCTCAATACGGTGGTGGCCGACCAGTTCCCCCTCAAGAGGTCTTTGACAAGTTGTCACCCTACGAACCCTGGAAACTCCCCACGAGTGTTACACTCAGCGAAGAGCGAACCTGGAGGTACTACGCGGGTCTGTCGGATTATCCGCACTATGATGCCTACCGAGTGATCGCACCTGCTGCCGATGCTTGGAACAAGTACGATCGATGGAACGGTGCGTCGATCCGCTGGGGAGCACCCCTTGAAACTATCGGCACGATGACGCGAAGCCTCCGCGAGCAGAGTCGACCAGCGAGTATCGCTTACTGGTCCCAAGGTGCCCATGACGGTTGGGGCGGTATACTCAGTCCCCGTCGTGGTTCGCCAACAGCCGATGAACTTCGCTCCCAAGCTTGGCATGGTCTGGGAAATGGGATCATGTCTTTGTACTGGTTCAATTTGAGCATGAAGTCTTTGGCCAAGTTTCCTGATCTGCTCGATCCGATACGCCGCGTTGGACGCGAGATTCAGTTGTTGCGACCCATCCTTGAATCTGGTACCGCCTATGACTACGAGCGTATCATCGAAGATAGTAAACTTTCCTGGGATCTCTCTTCGGTGGTCAGCCAAGACTCGGCAATCCTTGTGGCAAACGACCTTGCTTATAGCATCGACGATAAAACTCGAACTTTTCAATTTGCTAGTCGCTCGGCAAACCTATCATTCGAACTACCCGTCTGGCTATCAGGTCCTCAAGCACCAGAGAGCCTCGAATGCTTTGAGATCGATGCCCAGGGGCCCAAGCCAGTAGGCTACAAGCTCTCAGAGCAACGGATTACCATCGACGCCAAGGACCTCAAGGTCGTCGGTATCTTCATCGTGACCCGCGACAAATCGATGCGTCAAAGGCTAGCCGAGCACTCTCAAATGCTCGACGAGCGAGAGAAATCCTTAGGATTCGACCCCATCGGCAACCCCGAGGATCGCAAGCGGCTCCAAAGCTGGGTCGACTAAAGCAGCAGAATCTTCAGATGACAGATTCGACCAATTGACTACCATTACCGGTGGTGTGAATCCTGTTTGCACCTGACCTACCTTCGTTTGATCCCACCTAAGAGAATATGCAAAAAACAAATATCTTGGCGGGCCTTGCGGCCTCCCTATGCTTATCCAGTTTTTCAGCGATCGCCCAAGACCCAGCGATCAACCCAAGTACGGAGGCTAGCTTTGTCTCGGGAATCCGGCAACTAACCTTCGAAGGCTCCCGCGCAGGCGAAGGCTACTTTAGCCGTGATGGTAAGCAGATGGTTTTCCAGAGCGAGCGCGAGCCGGGTAATCCGTTTTACCAAATCTATTTGCTCGATCGCGAATCGGGGGATGTCGAGCGCGTTTCTCCTGGTCATGGCAAAACGACTTGTGCTTGGATCCATCCCGATGGTGACCGTGTGCTTTTCGCATCGACTCAGTTCGATCCAGAGGCGAAAACCAAACAAAAAACGGAACTTGATTTTCGAGCTTCAGGTCAGCAGCGCAGATACGCTTGGGATTACGACCCACAATTCGAGCTTGTCGAATGGAATCGCAAGACGGGCAGCTATAAGAAACTCACCGAAGCGATGGGTTATGATGCCGAAGCTTCGTACAGCCCCGACGGTAAATTGATTGCCTTTTCGTCGAACCGCGCAGCTTATTCAAAACCGCTTAGCGATCGTGAGAAAACTCTTTTCGAGACCGATCCTGCTGTGGCCTTGGATCTGTACGTGATGAATTCCGATGGAACGAATATTCGCAAGATCACGGATGTTTTTGGATACGACGGAGGACCGTTCTTCTCGCCCGATGGAAAGCGGATCTGCTGGAGACGTTTCAGCGAAGACGGAGCAACTGCCGAAATCTATTCTGCTAACGTCGATGGATCTGATCCAAAGCAGGTCACACGTTTGGGAGCAATGAGCTGGGCGCCTTACTTTCATCCTTCGGGCGACTACATGATCTTCGCCACGAATCTCCAAGGCTTTGCAAACTTTGAACTTTACATCGTCGATGCTGCAGGAACGAAAGATCCTGTTCGTATCACCTCGACCGATGGATTTGATGGCCTTCCAGTCTTCTCACCCGATGGCTCTGAACTGGCATGGACGAGCAATCGCACCGCGGAGAAAAAATCTCAGATCTTCATTGCGAAATGGAACGACACTGCCGCTCGCAAAGCCCTCGGACTCGGTAACGATTCCCCTAACGTGGATGCCGATGCTTTTGGTCAAGTGTCGAGCTTGGCCATGCAAAATGCCAAGGCTAACGACAACGATTACAAACCCTCGGATGTCGGACGCCACGTCGATTACCTCTGCCGACCTGAACTCGGAGGCCGACTCACAGGTACCGACGGCGAGCGACTCGCAACAGCTTATGTGGCTAGCTACATGTCCCAGCTGGGACTCGTTCCGGCCGGAACCGATACCTTCACGAGCCTCCTGGAAACAATTCGCCAGGCTACACCCCAGCAAGCCGGATCTGGAGCGAGCAAACTCGGTGCTGCGGAACTCGATGAGTACGGCAAGTACTTCTATCCGTTCCCTTACACGGCCGGAGTCGAGCTTGCAGGTGCGAACAAACTGACTTCAGGAGACAAACTCCTAAAGCTCGATGAGGACTGGAGACCTCTTGCGTTTTCCAAGTCGAACGAAATCGAACCAACCTCAGTGGTCTTTGCCGGTTACGGAATTGTGGCACCAGCCGATGGGGATCAAAAAGAGTACGACTCCTATGTTCACTTGGATGTTGAAAACAAATGGGTCATGGTCTTGCGGCAACTACCCAGCGACGTGAGTCCCGAGCGACGTCAGCATTTGGCGCGTTACAGTTCGTTGCGATTCAAAGCCATGGTCGCCCGCGATCAGGGGGCCAAAGGCCTCATTGTCGTAAGTGGGCCTAAGAGCGGCGTACGTCAGCAACTCGTTCCACTGCAAAACGACGGATCCCTCTCGGGAACGAGCATCGCAGCCATCAGCGTCAGCGATGCGGTCGCCTTGGATTGGTTTTCCAAGAGCGAGGATAAACTTGAGGATCTTCAAACAGAACTCGATAAAGGGGAAATGATGATGGGCTTTGAACTCCCAGAGGTTCAGGTCGCTTCATCGATCCAAGTGCAACCCATCAAGCGAACAGGGACGAACGTTTTGGGCATCTTGCGCGCCTCGGACGATCCGAATCAAGCGGCCAAGTCGGTGATCATTGTGGGTGCCCATATCGATCACCTCGGTGCAGGAGGCAATAGTTCGAGTCTAGCCCGAGACGAAGAGCGAAACGGAATCCACCGAGGTGCTGACGATAATGCGTCAGGGGTGGCCGCGATGCTCGAGATCGCTCAATCGCTTGCGAGCCAAAAGAAGGCGGGCAAGCTGCAACTCAAACACGACATCCTCTTTGCCGCTTGGTCTGGGGAAGAGATGGGCCTTCTTGGTTCGGCTTACTTTGCCGACCATTTCCATGACATCTATCCACACTTGGAAAAACCAGAAGCCAACAAGCTTTATCCAACCGTGGCCGCATGCATTAACCTCGATATGGTCGGTCGACTTCGAGAGAACCTGGTTCTCCAAGGTATCGGCTCGTCACCTTATTGGAAAGCAGAAATCGAGAAGCGCAATGCGGTCGTAGGGCTTCCGATCACGCTGCAAGCCGATAGCTACCTACCGACCGATGCAAGTACTTTCTTCCTCAAAGGTGTACCCATTCTATCGGCCTTTACCGGTTCGCATTCGGAATACCATACGCCGCGAGACACACCTGAGCTTCTCAATTACGACGGTGCGGCTCAGATCGCTAAACTCATGGGGCTCATCACGCGAGCTTTGGGGACTTCGGAAAGTATCCCTGAATACACCGAGCAAAAGGCTCCAGAGAATCAAGGGACCCGAGCTGCGATGACCGCCTTCCTAGGGTCGATTCCCGATTATGCCCAAGGGGACATACAGGGAGTGTTGCTCTCGGGTGTATCGAAGGATGGGCCGGCGGCCAAGGCTGGAGTCAAGGCCAAGGACATCGTCATCGAGCTTGCAGGTCGCAAGGTCGAGAATATCTACGATTACACCTATGCGATCGAGGCCTTAAAGGTAGGGCAGGAGACCGAGATCGTGGTTCGCCGCGGATCCGAGACCCATCGTTTCAAAGTCACTCCCCAATCGAGGCAGTAGTACGACAAGTCAACGATTGAAAACACAGTGACTCTGTGCTCTCTGTGACTCTGTGTTTCAAAGGTCCTCTACTTTTTGACCCTACCGGTTTTTGGATCGACGTCGATCTGAAGCGATTCGTTCTGATCGACGTAGAAGACAAACCCGTTGAACATTTCATCGACCGTTTGAGGGCCATACTCGACCGTCGCTTTCGGATCCGGATTGAAAGGATTCAATGGTGAGTTGTCGAAGTGGGCGATCGCTTCGATCGTGGTACCTTTGGGCAAGAGCTTTGTGCCTGGTGCAATTTCGTAACCGAGTTGCCACTCGAAGTTATAGTTAGGAATCTGCAGGAGGGTTTCTTTGTTGCCAGATGGATCGCTTGCATAGAACGTCATGTCGCGCCCTCGTACGTGCATGTGCGTAAAGAGCCCAAGCATGTCAGCATCGCGTTTGAGCTCATGCTTGGAAGTGATTCGGAAGGCTGGATCGCCCGGCGGAATTTTCCAGCCGCGCGGATCCAAAACGAAATGATACAGTTGCTTGCGGACCTGCTCTTTAGGAAATCGTAGCCCAACTTGAATTCGGCACTTCTGCTCTTGTCCGGTCGTTGTGTAGTGGATTTGCAATCCTAGGGCGGATCCTGCGGGGAGTTTGTAAGCCACCCCGTTATCGAATTTGGTTAGGTCCATCGGCTGACCACCTGGTACATAACCGGTGATAAAAGTTTCTTCACTGGCACCCTGGCTGGTGGCGTAGGCCATGTTGCAATGGTGGACTACAGCAGGATTCAATGGACGGATTTCAAAGGCGCTGACCCAGGTATCGCTCAAGAAGACATGAGGCAGGACCACGTACTTGTAAGGGACAAAACCGGTTGCAGGGACCGTGTGCTGTTCAAGGGTCGTGATGACCAAATCTGGAGTACCAATACGCCATGGAGTGTCCTCGAACTGAGGCTGTGTTGGTGCGGCGTCTTCGGGGCCTATCGATCGCTCGGAGGCTAGCCATTCGAGCAACATCTGCTTGTTGTGGTCGCTCAAGGATCGGTCGTTTTGAAACTTGCCGTGATGCTTGTTGGCATACCAAGGGGGCATCGTTTCATCGCGAACGACTTCTTGGATCATCTCCGCGTGAGCCACGACGTCTTGATGGGTAAGGAGCGAAAAGGGAGCGGCGGTTCCCTCGCGGTGGCAATGGGTGCAGTGCTTGTGGATGATCGGTGCAATGTATTGTTGGTAATTGAGATTCGATTGGATTGGAGTGGAAGAAGCGGGATTGGTTGAAATCGCACATCCATCTGCGATCGTTTCGGGAACACTGATGTTCTTGCCGGCAAGCAATTCTTCGATCGCGAGTTTAAGATCATCTCGGGAAGGGTTTGGTTTGGAACCTCCGAGACGGAATTGATCATCGACTCGGCCTCGGTAAACCAACTCATGATTCGAGTTTAGGACAGCGACTTGAGGCGTACGCGTGATGCCCAGAGTCTTGGCTGCTTGCGCATCGTAGTCTTTCACAAAGAGCCAAGGGGCTTGGAATTCGAGTGCTTGGCTTGCCATGTCTCGGATGGTGTCGTTGGCTCCGACATTGACACAGACAAATAGGACGTCTTGGGTGTGGTAGATTCTGTAAAGATCGAGGAGTTTAGGGAGTGTCTTTTTGACGATTGGGCAATCGGAGGTGACAAAGACAAAGACGTAGGCTTTGTGGGAACCAAGTTCGCCCAGATCCCTGGGGACACCCCGGATATCCTTCACTTGGATGGTCTCGATTTTGGTACCGATCTTTACATCCCAAGCATGGAGCGACGGGATAGAGACGCTGAGAGTCATGCACAGCGACAAAGCAGAAGTGATTGTTATCTTGGAGTATCGTCTCATTGGAAAAATCGTTCTTAGAGATTACATCTTACCCAGATTCGCCACACGTAGAACCCATCCCGTAGTTTACCCTGGGAATCGAACTTGCGCAAAGGGTTTCTTTTGACATTTAAGCATCCCGTAATTAGACTCCGCTCCCTTTAAAGAGCACAATCGAGGACTTGTTGAACGGTTTGAAACCTGATGGATGAGACGATCTCTGCGGATTCGCGGGACTTTGAAACGAATGTTGATTTGGCGCCGAATCGGTCTTTACCTGAGCCAGCGGCAATCTTGGTAGAACGCTTAGCGAGGCGACACTACAAGATCCCAGAGGAACTTGCGAGCCGACTTGATAAAGCGAGCCGCAACGAAGGAGTCGAGGCGTCGAGTTTTCTGCTAGCAGCATTCACCGTTGTTTTGAATCGGTATGTGCATGCAGACTCGAGTGAGAAAGCATATGCAGCCCAAACCTTTGGAGATCTTGCTCGCAGTTTCTCCGATGACACGTCCGTACATTTCGATGACAAGTGTATCGACCGGGAGGTTACCCTATCCGATTTCCCAAAGGCCCTAGGGACATCAACTGCATCGCGTGGCAAGGCCCTCTTAACGTGGTCTGTTTCGGATCACTTCGTATCGCAAGACGTCGATTTGCATTTTCGCTGCCGAGGTTTACGGGGAAACGACTCTGAGTTGCAAGTGGTCATCGACATCGCCTATCGTGAGTCTTGGTGGACACAAGACTGGATCGACCGCATGTTCGGCCATCTTGTAACGGTGCTATCGGTCGCGACACTAGATGCGGATACGCCCATTGCTGATATCTGTATCCTTACCGAACAAGAGCGAACGGAATTGCTCGTTGGTTTCAACGATACGGCGAAGGATTACCCAAGAGACGTGTGTGTTCACGAACTCTTTGAGCAGCAAGTCCAGCGGACACCCGATGCGGTGGCATTGGTTTTTGAAGATCAGCAACTGACTTATGCAGAGCTGAATGCTCGGGCTAATCGGTTAGCAAGATATTTGCGATCCAAGGGAGTTGGGATTGAGACACCAGTGGGGATGTGCCTAGAGCGTTCGCTCGATTTGGTTGTTTCGATCCTGGGAATTCTCAAAGCAGGGGCGACCTATGTGCCACTCGATGCAGAGTATCCCAAAGAGCGAACTCTGCACATGATAGAAAACTCTAAAGTTTATGCTATTTTAACCCAGCGCTCAGTACTTGATCGGATTAGTTATCTACCAAATCCTTTGTGTGTCGAACAGATCCAAGACGCTTCTAATGGTCTCATGGAGACTGCCGAATCAATTCCTAAAGTCCCTGTTGAATCAATTGCCTATGTGATCCACACCTCAGGATCAACAGGTATTCCCAAGGGTGTAGCAGTCTCCCAATCCAGTCTGGTCAATTTGCTAAGTTGGGCCAATGGTGTTTTATTCACTGACGTAGAGACGGCATTAATGGGGGTAGCTCCTGCAACATTTGACATTTCACTTGCGGAGTTCTTAGCACCCCTACTTGCAGGAAAAACGACGGTTTTAACGAGTAAGGATACAGCTAGAGATCCCGTAACGTTGACAGAGCAAATCGCGATACAAAACCACTGTGTAGTCCAGGTAACACCTGCTACTTGGATATCCATCTTAGACTCCAAATGGGATGGACGGGGTTGCAAGACGGCAATTTCTACAGGCGAAGCTCTTCCTGCGTCAGTTCGGTCAAAGCTCCTAAAATTAGGTCTCCGAGTTCTTGATCTGTACGGGCCGACCGAAACGACGATATGGTCGACTTATCGGGAAGTCCGGATGACGGACAATTACAGTTGCATTGGTCGCCCAATTGCCAATACACAAGTCTATGTTCTTGATACCCATCAGCAACTCGTTCCGATTGGCATTCCGGGGGAATTGTACATCGGTGGTGATGGCTTGGCCCGAGGATATCTCAATCGTTCAGACCTCACTGCCGAGCGATTCGTTTCAAACCCTTTTTCGCAGGATCCTCAAAGTCGACTCTACCGAACCGGAGATCTCTGTCGCTTGCGAGCCGATGGAAATATCGAGTATTTAGGACGTATCGATCATCAAGTGAAACTTCGGGGATTCCGTATAGAACTTGGAGAGATCGAATCGACCCTCGCAAGTCATCCGGCGATAGCCCAGTGCGTGGTGATCCTCCGCGAGGATCGACCCGGAGACAAGCGACTGGTGGCTTATTACACCGCCTCCGGTGTGATACTCCCAAGCATCTCTCAGTTGCGAGAGCATCTGGAAACATCGCTCCCTGAGTACATGATCCCCTCGGCATTCGTGCATCTCGATGCGCTGCCGCTGACTCCTAGTGGCAAGATCGATCGGCGTGGGTTGCCCGCACCGGATCTCAAAGACATCGACGCTCAGGATCAGTACACGCCTGCGCGAAATGGAATCGAAGAGCAGTTGGTCGAAATCTGGCAAGAAATCCTCGGCATCGAACGGATCGGCGTCCATGACAACTTCTTTGCCCTTGGCGGACATTCACTCATGGCTGCGAGGTTGATTGTAACGATCCGAGATCGCCTAGGGCTCAATCTACCTTTCAAGATACTATTTGCGAATCCTACCATTGCCAAAACAGCAAGCCGGATTAGCGAGCTCGACGCACAAAGTGAAACAGAGAGCCAACCAGAGGACCAAGCGGATGACGGAATCGATTGGACACTGGATCGAATACCGGCGTCCTACGCGCAGAGGAGCTTGTATCTGATCGATCAAATGTTTGATCGACAGTCCGCTTACAACATCCCCTTGGCTTGGCAGATCGATGGTCAACTAAACGTCGAAGCGCTCCGTGAATCGATTCTGAGGGTGGTGCAAAACCATGAACCGTTACGAACTATTTACGGTGAGGATTCCCAGGGAATCTGGCAAGAGGTTCGATCCGTCGATTCATGGGAACTGCCGATACTAAATTTGACTCATGAACCAATCGACCAAAGGCTCCAAAACGCCTCGGCGTGGATGGATCAACAGGGCCAGAACGAATTCGATCTCAAATCGGACCTGCCGATACGAAGTACTCTGATTCAGATATCCGAATCATCGCATATCCTTTTTTTGGTGTTTCATCATATCGCGATCGATGGTTGGTCGACGGAAAACTTCAAGCGTGAACTTGGGAACACCTACGACCAAATTCTTCGCGGCGGGTTAGAGTTGCCATCGACTCCCAAAAAGAGTGTTCCTTTGGTGCGATACCGGGACTACACCCGAGCACAACTCCGCTATTCCCAGAGCGATTCGATCCAGCGAGACAGGCTCTACTGGAAAGATCAACTCTCAGGTAGCCGAGATCTGGAGTTGCCAACCGACTTTAAACGCCCTAACGAATTTACGTTTCGAGGCGATTATGTCGACATGGAGTTATCCGTAGAGCTCTGCGAACAAATCGATCTTTTTTGCAAAGATCACGACTGTACCCCGCATGCTTTGTTGCTGACAGTTTTTCAATTGCTACTAGCGACTCAAAGCCGACAGGAAGATATCCTAACGGCTGTTCCGGTCGGTGCCCGCAACAACGCGCAGTGGGAAGACTTGCTCGGGTATTTCATCAATATCACCCCGATTCGATCGCAGATTGATCCTGCGGACTCATTCGCGACACATGCTCAAAGAGTGCAGTCGACTTCAGCCTTGGCCTACGATCATCGCGGTGTACCCTTCGAGTTGGTTGTGTCGGATGTCTGTCCTGAAATTTCCAGTGATCGAAACCCATTGGTTCAGAGTCTTTTTCAGCTATTTGACTTTGAATCTCAAGAACTGCGACTTGGGTCTCTTGGTGTAACTGCGATCGAACGGCCACTACCTGGATCACGATTTGATCTAGAGATGAATTTGTATCGCAATCGCGATGGGGAAACCGGCAAATCGTTCATTCAAGGCTATCTGTACTATTGTTCAGACTTGTGGGAAAAATCCACGGTTGTTTCCTGGGCAAAGCGTTTCACGACTTGGTTGGATCAATTCCTCAAATCGCCTCAGATGCCGATAGCTTCCGTCGAGTTGATGTCCAAGGATGAACTCTCGGAGCTAATCCAATTAGAGTCCGGCAAACTCATTGCTGGTCATCTTGAAAAAACTGTCATTGAACTCTTCGATCAACAGGCGCATAACCGTTTGAGTTCGATTGCTCTTAGCGATGGCAATCACTCTATGACTTACGAGGAACTCCGAGTTCGAAGCTGCCAAATTGCTTTTTGTTTGCTCGAACGCGGTATCACCGTTGGCTCCCGAGTCGCCGTATTGATGGATCGATCTTTCGATTCAATTGCAACTCTTTTGGGTATTTGGAAGGCCGGTGGTGTCTATCTGCCATTGGACCCGAGTTACCCCAAGGGGAGACTCAAGTACTTTATCCAAGACGCACAACCACTTGCACTGATTTGTACTAAAGAACTCATTGGTACGATCGATTTCCCCACGGAAAGGACGCTTGTCCTAGAACCGCAGACGAAACTCTCCTGCCGAGAGAATCTCGACGAAATTGCCTTCCCGAGAGTGGGTTTAGAAGACCAAGCTTATTTGCTTTATACATCTGGATCCACCGGTGAGCCCAAGGGTGTTCAGATGCCTCATCGAGCACTCGCTAATCTGATCGGATGGCAAAAGACTCAAGAGAGACTATCGAGTGCTGCGAAAACCCTCCAGTTTGCACCTCGTTGCTTCGACGTATCGCTTCAGGAAATCGCTTCGACGCTGACCGTTGGAGGGACGCTGGTTCTGATCGACGAGTCGCAAAGGTTGGATCCTCACTCGCTTGTAGATTTCATCGAAACGAATCATATCGAGCGAGTTTTTCTACCGTATGTTATGATCGATGCGTTGGTTGCGGTAGCCTCGCCTAGGCAGTTGACGCGTTTGCGGGATATCGTCTCTGCTGGCGAGAGTCTAAGACTATCGTCAAGATTACGAGACTTCCTCTCCACACATCCAGATTGCATTCTCCACAATCACTACGGTCCGACCGAAACGCACGTTGTCACCGAGTCGATTATCCAATTGGATAGTTTTGATCTTACAGCAGAGGCGCACATCGGTCGTCCTCTACCGAACTGCACATGTGTGATTCTCGATGAAAACCGAAAGCGAGTACATCGAGGGGCAATTGGCGAACTCTTTATCTCGGGAGCTTGCCTAGCAACAGGTTATGCAAACAAACCTCAAATGACCACCGAACGATTTACGATTCGAAACGATCTAGGTGGTTTCAATAGCACATGGTATCGAACAGGGGACTTAGCCCGCTGGCGTTACGATGGGAATCTCGATTTCCTCGGGAGAGGAGATCATCAAGTGAAACTTCGGGGGTTCCGTATCGAACTCGGAGAGATCGAATCGAACCTTGCAAGTCATCCGGCCATAGCCCAGAGTGTGGTGATCCTCCGCGAGGATCGGCCCGGAGATAAGCGACTGGTGGCTTATTACACCGCCTCCGGTGAGATACTCCCAAGCATCGCTCAGTTGCGAGAGCATCTGCAAACATCGCTCCCTGAGTACATGATTCCCTCGGCATTCGTGCATCTCGATGCGCTGCCGCTGACCCCTAGTGGCAAGATCGATCGGCGAGGGTTGCCCGCACCGGATCTCAAAGACATCGACGCTCAGGATCAGTACACACCTGCGCGAAATGGAATCGAAGAGCAGTTGGTCGAAATCTGGCAAGAAATCCTCGGCATGGAGCGTATCGGTGTCCATGACAACTTCTTTGCCCTCGGCGGACATTCGCTCTTGGCAGTTCGGCTCACAAGCCGCGTCTCCGATGTCTTCGAGGCTCAGCTCGGGGTTCGCCAAGTCTTCGAAAACCCCTCGATCGCAAGACAAGCCCTTCAAATCGAAGCGATGCGGTCGGGGGGGCAAAAAGATAAACCCATTCAACTAGTACGCACTGCCCATGAAGTCGGGAGTTCTGCACCCTTGTCCCACGCCCAGGAGCGATTGTGGTTTCTCGAACAACTCGAAGGTTCCCTCACTGCCTACAACCTTCCCATGTCTTGGAGGATTCGCGGGACGCTCGATACCCAGGCACTACGAAAATCGCTCGAGGCGATCGTCCTGCGGCACGAGCCACTTCGAACTACCTTCAAGCACGATGGCACCCTGCCTGTTCAGATTATCCAGCGACTCGACCGATTTGAACTGCCTACACTCGATCTTCGGGAACTCGAACCGCAGATAAAAGCTCAACAAATCCAGCAAGTCGTGCTGTCGGAGGCCAATGGTGCCTTCGATCTGAAATGCGATCTGATGATTCGAGCAAGATTGCTCAGGCTCGAAGACCACGAACATGAGCTCCTTGTGACGATGCATCATATCGCTAGCGATGGTTGGTCAATCGATGTGCTATCGCGTGAACTATCGAGGCTCTATCGTCATTTCCTCGATACACCAGATAGTCCAACGGACGATGTAACAGGCCTGCTTGAGCCTCTGGCTGTCAACTACATCGATTACACCCTTTGGCAACGAGAGAACCTATCAAAGCATCGCATCGAAGGTCTCTTAGAGTATTGGCGAGAAGAGCTCAACGATCTTCCTGCGTTGGAACTACCCACGGATCGGCCAAGGCCTTCTACTGCCAGCTACCAAGGATCGTCTGTCGAGGTCAAACTACCTGAAGGCTTGATATCGAAACTCGAAGCGCTTTGTAGCAGCGAGCAAGTTACCCTGCAGATGCTACTGCTTGCTGCGTTCGAATCGCTTCTGTATCGCTATAGCCACCAAGAGGACTTCGCGGTTGGAATTCCCTTTGCTGGCCGAGAGGATAGCCAACTAGAGGAACTCATCGGTTTCTTCGTAAGCACTCTGGTGATCCGAGCCGACCTATCCGGCGAACCGACGTTCCACGAACTCCTGGCTCGGGTGCGACAGAAGTCACTAGCGGCTTACGATCATCAATCGCTACCGCTTCAGATGCTGCTGGCAGATCTGCAACCAGAGAGGCACCTGAGTCGTCCTCCGCTATTCCAGGTGATGTTCCAATTGCTCAGCCGCAACGAAGCGGGTCTAACGCTTCAGGGATTAGAAGTTACCGATGAGGATCACGGATCCAATCGGGTCAAGTTCGATTTAGAGTTGCACTTGAGCAGGCACACTGGGGATATCTCCGGTGCGTTCTACTACAGCACCGATCTTTTTGATTCTGAGACAATCCAGAGGATGGCGTTGCATTACCTGCGGCTCCTTGAGTCGATCGCAGCCAATCCAAACCTAAAGGTAAGTCAGCTAGAGATTCTTACCGAGCAAGAGCGATCCGAACTGCTCTTTGGTTTCAATAATACGGCGAAGGATTACCCAAGAGACTTGTGTGTCCATGAACTCTTTGAGCAGCAGGTCGAAAGGACGCCCGATGCGGTAGCCTTGGTCTTCGAGGATCAGCAACTAACGTATGCAGAACTGAATGCTCGGGCCAATCGATTAGCTAGGTATTTACGATCCAAGGGGGTAGGAACACAGACCTCGGTAGGATTATGCCTTGAGCGTTCGCTCGACTTGGTTGTTTCGATCCTGGGAATCCTCAAAGCTGGGGCGACCTATGTGCCACTGGATGCAGAGTATCCCACCAAGCGATTAGAGCACATGCTGAAAAACGCTCGGATCGAGCATCTAGTAACCCAATCGGAACTGCTAGAGAAACTACCAAAGACGGATCGCATCGACATCTGCACCGACACCGATGCAAACCAAATCTCAAGTGAGGATACAAAGGATCTGAGCATCGAACTCGATTCCAAGAATTTGGCTTATGTGATTTTCACCTCTGGTTCTACAGGTGAGCCCAAGGGGGTGATGATCGAGCATCGGTCGATTGCGCGTTTAGTCTTTGAAAATTCTTACGCCGAATTCGGTAGCGACCGTGTTTTATTGCAGCTTGCCCCGATATCTTTTGACGCTGCCACGTTCGAACTCTGGGGTGCACTGCTTCATGGTGCAAAATTGGTGATTCCCAATCCAGGACTGCATGAAGGCAGAATGATACAGGATCTGATTGGCAGGCACGGCGTCACTACGATGTGGCTCACCTCTTCGCTATTTAATCAAATCGTCGAAGACGATCCGCGCAATCTACTAGGATTAAACGAGTTGCTCATAGGCGGAGAGGCTCTCTCGCCAACGCACGTAAAATCTGCAATCGATTCGCTCGGCGAGGACTTAACGATTATCAATGGATATGGACCAACCGAGAGCACCACATTTGCCTGTTGCTACAGGATTCCTTCGATTCTCAAATCCAGTAAGTCTTCGATCCCCATCGGTCGTCCCATATCGAACACTCAGGTTTATATTCTTGACGCAATTCAGCAGCTCGTTCCGATGGGCATCCCGGGGGAATTGTACATCGGTGGTGATGGTTTGGCCCGAGGATACCTCAATCGTCCAGACCTCACTGCCGAGCGATTCGTTCCGAACCCTTTTTCGCAGGATCCTCATAGTCGACTCTACCGCACCGGAGATCTCTGTCGCTGGCGAGCCGATGGGAATATCGAGTATCTTGGACGTATCGATCATCAAGTGAAACTTCGGGGATTCCGTATCGAACTCGGAGAGATCGAATCGAACCTTGCAAGTCATCCGGCCATAGCCCAGAGTGTGGTGATCCTCCGCGAGGATCGCCCCGGAGATAAGCGATTGGTGGCGTATTACACCGCCTCCGGTGAGATACTCCCGAGCATCGCTCTGTTGCGAGAGCATCTGCAAACATCGCTCCCTGAGTACATGATCCCCTCGGCATTCGTGCACCTCGATGCGTTGCCGCTGACCCCTAGTGGCAAGATCGATCGGCGAGGGTTGCCTGCTCCGGATCTCAAAGACATCGACGCTCAGGATCAGTACACACCTCCGCGAAACGGAGTTGAAGAGCAGTTGGTCGAGATCTGGCAAGAGATCCTCGGAATCGAACGGATCGGCGTCCATGACAACTTCTTTGCCCTCGGTGGACATTCGCTCTTGGCAGTTCGGCTATTCAATACGATCAACCAACGCTTTCAAAAGACCTTACCCCTTTCCTTGGTTTTCCAGCGTGGTTCGATTGCACAAATTGCTTCATCCCTTGTCGAAGCCTCCGACGAATCCGCCATCGCGAGGGTTGTTCGATTATCCAGAGGTAGTTCGGGACCAAAACTATTCGTGATGCCTGGGTTAAATGGGCAAGTGCTCTATGCCCTTAAGCTCGTTGAGCGACTTGAGTCTCGATTCGATATCTATGGATTGGAACCGCATCTATCGATGGACCATCTTGAAGCATTTGGCGACTTCTGTCGTCTTGCTGGTGAATACCTGAAGATCATCCTTAAGCATCAGCCTAGTGGGCCCTACAACTTTGTCGGTTACTCCTACGGCGGTATCTTGGGCTATGAGATCGCGCGTCAATTGCAGCAACGAGGGCATCGCATTGATTTTGTGGGAGTTATCGATACTGGGCCAAATTCGGAATCTTCCTCGAAAGATCTTCAAAGCGTAGCAAGACATTGGATGCGAGTCGGAGTCAATCTACCTGGTTGGATTGGAGCCAATTGCGGCCCAGAGAACCTGCGAGAAACCCTCAAGAAGGGCTCACGTCGTTTGCGTTACTTGACGCGTCGTTTTCTCAGTCAAGGTAAAACCGAGTATCGCTTTGAAGACGAATTTGGTGCTCGACGATCGCATGATGATCGTCACAAGATCCTCAGTCGAATCTTTCAAGGTTTCAATGACTATCGGCCTGAACCTTATGGTGATCGAGTGACTTTGTTCCGAGCATCGGTCCGTCCATTGCTTCACAGTTTGTCTCCAGATCTTGGATGGTCGCGCGTTGCCCAAGAGGTTCATGTGCATCAAGTACCAGGAGACCATAACACGATCATTGAACCGGCCGGATTGAATCGAATCAGCGACTTGATACTCTCAAGCAAGAATAGCACCCTAGATGCTTGATAGAATCGCGACGAGTGACTTAGGGGTTGAGACGATCGGTAGGTTCGAAGATCACCCGCTCTTTCCGGAAGAGATCCAGAGTCTAGGTCGGGTAGTAAATCGCAGGCGCATCGAATTTGCCACGGGCCGATACTGCGCAAAAAAGGCGATCTCTTGGTTAGGAGTCACTCCAAGTGCTATCGTTATTGGAGACGGTCGTGAACCCGTTTGGCCAAGTGGCATCGTTGGGAGTATCACCCATTGCTCGGGTTATTGCGCTGCGGTTGCAGCGAAATCCTCACAGGTACTATCCATTGGAATCGATGCAGAAGAAAACCTTCCACTGCCTGAGGGTGTTTGGGAACTGATTGCCGGCAACCAGCAGCAGTCGGTTCTTGCACATCACAGCGATACTCTCATCTGCTGGGATCGATTGTTGTTTTGCGCCAAAGAAGCTGTTTACAAGGCTTGGTACAGCATCACCAAGCAGTGGCTGGACTTCAGCGACTGCCACATTGTTTGGGATCCTTGCCAAATGCCCAGATCACTCGCAGGAGGGCTGATTTGCGGGGATTTTGTGGCTCAGTTGAAGCGACCCTGCAGGGTTGATCGTCGCCAGATCGATGAATTTCAAGGCCGTTACATAGCCAGCCCAAGTCACCTTGCTACCTTGGTCCAGGTCCGTTAGCCCACACTTGATTGTCCGACATTTTCGGATTTTTAAGTCGTCTTCGCGCTGATCCAATCCATGCTCGACAGTACAATCGGAGACAGATCGCCCGGTTGTTCGGAGCGATCCAAGGAACGGCTTTTCTAAGACGGGCGCACTTACGATCATGAAGAAGTTCTTGAGCATTGGTCTATCTGGTCGGTCGTTCGGCATGATGATGGCTGGGGCCGTAGTGGCTTTTGCAGGTTCTGAGGCTCATGCCCAGCAATCGTTTAGCTTCAGTTTTGGCTCCTCTTCGAGTTTCTCCTCCGGCAGTCAGCCTTCCAAAGAACTAAAGTCTCCTGGCGAAGAGAGCTCAGGCGATTACCCGTCGACTGCTCGCAACGGCTTTCGAAATGGCATGAGCAAATCGGTCACCAATGTCAATGGACATATCGTCGAGAAATCCTTCGAAGATCGAGATGGCAAAATCGTCTCGACAACACGAGTGCTCAACGGCAAACAAGATGTCTTGATCGAAGAATCCGATGAACTTGGAATCAAAGTAACGATCAAGGAATCCGTTCGAGGCAAAGAGAAGAAGTCCGAGTATCAAGCCGATTCGCGCAAGGCTCTTCGCAAGAAAAATCCTGGGGCTTTCGAATGGGTTCGCAAGTATGCTTCAGAGCCCAACAATGCAAATGTAGTAGGCGCAATTCCAAACGGTGGTATTGCGAATGGGGCTTTTGGAAACGCTGCGGGTGGTGGCAACGCCCAAGGAGGAGCATTCACTGGCCCCGAAGCCCAGGAGATGATGATCAAACACATCGAGCAGATGATCCAACAGGCTCAGGATCCGAACCTCAAACAACAACTGCAAGCGGCCCTCGATCAACTGCGAGCTAATGCACCGGTGCCTAAGCGATAAAGCAGCCTCATGGCCCAACGTAGATTTCTTTGAGATCGTTTAGGTTTGTATGGGGGATAAGTTTGTCATACTGCAACCTCCCCACGAGGACTCCGGGAGCGATGCGAATCATACTTGCAAAAGACACAATTTGTTCCCGTGTCTTCAACGCCGCCACCTGATCTTTGTAGACAGGTGGAATAAGTAGATTCCAAGCAAATTCGTTGGCACTCTTTTCGCGAGAATCTTCTGAGTAAGAAATATCCAGGTAAGTAGCTTTTTTACTACCACTCAAAACGTGACCAACTTCGTGAAAGAGAGTGAACCAAAATGTATCGTTCCTTTTTCCCAAAAGGTTTATCGCGATGAGTGCTTTCTCGGGCGATAGCCACTTTGCTGCTCCGCTAATTTTTGCGCCAGGGATCTCGGGCACGAAACAAAGGGCGACACCAACCGACGCGAACGACTTGACCAATTGAGGAATAAACTTCGTCGGCTTAGTCAGCATTAATTCTCGGGACGCTTTCGCGACACTTACGAATTGCTCCCTATTGAACCTCTCAACCTCCTTATGCTGGCCTTCAATCTCAGCAATCCTTAACCAACTTGCTAGCTTAACGTCGCACGGAAAACTCTTCACAGATTTGCGAAACCCAAATTGACCATCGCTCCAACCCTCATTCCAAGCTTCAACACTTGCAACTCCGAAAAACTTAAGCGATTGTTCTAGCAGTGAAACACGATCGCTGGTCTCTTTCAGAAAGCCTCGCCTTATTAGTTCTTTAGTTGGTACTTTTCGAAGCCAAGTAACTTGATTTTCCAACTGCTTGCTGGATGCAAGGCGCGCAACTTGCTCACGATAGTTACACTCCAAATTGTTCCAAAGACGAGCAGGCACATTGGTAGCGCATTCGAGCAATATCGCAGTGTGTTGTGACAATGGGGCTTTTCCCTTGATGATCAGATTGACCGTCTTAGGAGTTAAACCGGTTCGCTTAGCCAATTCGTTTTGATCGATACCTAACGCTTCAATCGTTTCTTGCAATGTTCGCCCAGGCGGTACAGCATAGTCGGGCGATAAGCGATCTGGGGACTTATCTACAAATAGGGTCATAGCCAACTCTTAGGGGTTAAAATAATTCGTCGTTTTAAGATTTGGATTTCTAGTGGTAATCGCCAATGCCCTGAATGACGATCTTTTTGACACTCCGCCAATCTAAACTTCCATCTTCCAATTTTGGTATAGGATCGTGATCGGGATAAAAAACAAGTCGATCCGGATGAACCAAGTCGACAGCAAGGAATCCTGACAGGTTGCCCGACAGTTCGTGACATCTTGCTCCAGGAATGGTTCGCATTTCAGCCAGAGTTTCGGCTGCTTGCAATTCGGCCAATCTTTGCTGAAGCTTATCTGCCATGCGTTTTCCATATTGGGCCTGCATTTCTTTCCCAGAATTGCAAACCTTAGCAATTTTCTTGTTTGTAAAGCAAATGTCCACAATCCGGTAATCCGAAAGAATAGTTTACCTAAAAGGTTAATCTTTTTCAATGCTAGCATCCACCAAAAGAGCCGTTTCATTGCATTGCAAGAGTCAGCATAAGCAGTTGCGTTGACACCTCTGGTCAAAGCGATAAGAAACTCCACACTTGATTCCTGAGGAATTATTGTGGGTGAAGCAAAGGATAATTTGGCCGAAGTGAATCCTTGCTCGTGCTCAGTGAGACGGCGCCAAAACTCTATCGGAAGGGCTTCTAGTACTTGAAGTGCGAGCTCATAGAAATCGATGATCTAGCGACCGGGCGGCTTGAGTGATTCGATCTTCAAGCCGCTTCCTACTTCAGCAGGAGGTTCGGGGGTTTGAACACTCGCCGGTACGACATCGGCAGATCCAGTATCGAGCAGCCCCTTCTCACTTGCCACCGTAGACTCTTGGACTTCCGAGGCCGTTTGCAGCATCTCCTCGATCGCTTTCGAGACGACTTTGGATCGGAGTGCATAGCAGCTGACTCGACCAGCCCTGGCGATATTGAGTCCAACTACATTCCCGTTGACATCAACGATCGGCCCACCGCAGTGCTGTGGTGCAAGAACGCTATCGTGCTCGATAACGTCGCCAAAACCTGTGGAGCGTGCAGAGATGCTTCCATTGACTTCGAGTTCGGTTGGATCGAGCATAAGGTTCGTCAGATCCATCATCTGGGCCTCGAAGGCTATCGACTTGCTGTCCCGATTTACATCGATGGTGATCTTTCGACCGGCCTGGAATGACATCAGCAAATTGAGAACCTCTTGCCGTGTTTGCACCTCCTTGCCGTCGATCTTGATGATCACATCTCCCTCACGTATGCCTGCTCGATCGGCACCACTGCCGACGACGACGTTCTCGACCAACGGGCCTTGATGGAACGAAGAGAGCTGGATCCCCAAAAGAGGTCTTTGCTTTTGGATATTTCGCTTCTCAACACTCACCACTCCTAGAGCCAGGGGCAAGGAGCGGGCATCGGCACTGGCGATCCAGCCGCCCAAAGGAACCTGAGTATCATTGCTCCAACGGATCGCGGGCAGCTCAACCCGATCGACTTTGATCAATGCAAGATCGAGTTCCGGGCGTCGGATTTTGACAACTCCAGGTAGCTTTGTCCCATCTTGCAATCGAACTTCGATGGACTTATCGGGGATCTCAGAGGATTTCGTCACAATCCAACCGTCGCTTCGAGCGATGGCTCCGAGAGCGAGTTGCCGGTTCTCTCCGTAGATCTGAACCGTAGACTTCCAGTGCTCACCGATGGCTTCGCGAAACGCACGAAGCGTCGCATATTGGCTGCGTTGATGAGCACGGCTTGATAAGAATCGATTCTCGCGTCCCCGTCCCGTAGGCCCCTGCTGACGCATCTCTTGCTGAACCAATCGAAGCCGACTTGGATTAGCCAAAGCCTCGTTGGAATGAAGTCCAATTGGATCACCCGTGCTGGACGAATCGTCTTGGGATTCGGGCTTGGAATCTTCGAGTGCCTCATAACTTCGACTGCGCCGATCGGAGTCAAAACTCGCAGGCAAGCTAGTCGATGGAAGTGGTTGTTCGCACGAGCCGTCAAAGCAACGCGGATCGCGGGTTCGAATCGTGCGATCGGCAAGCATCAGCCCCCAGACGCCCATGCAGCCTACGAGAAACAATTTATTGAATCCAAACTTCATGATGCTGTCTTTCGCACGCTTTTAAGGCTCATCAGAGACTCCGATGATCAGCTTCAAATTCATTTTCTGTCCATCGCGAAGAACCTCGACATTGACCCGCTCGCCAGGAACCATCGCATCGACTTCTTCTTTGAGTCTGTCAAAGCTATGGATCTCTGTCCCGTTGAATCGCACGATCCGATCGCCGGGGGCGATGCCCGCTTTGGCAGCAGGCCCTCGAGGTGCTACCGTTCCAATGACACATTCATTCTTGGTATCGGACTGACGATCCGCCGTCACTCCGATGATGGGCCTGAATCCTGGAAGGACTCCCCAAGCCTCGCTGTTGGCTAAGCGATCCCATGAATCCATGTAGACGTTCATCGGTACGTGCATGTTGTCGTCGACATCGATACCGATGCGGCTATGGATCCCGATGAGCTTGCCTTGAAGATCAAACAGAGGACCACCGCTGTCTCCACCGATAAGAGAACAGTCGCTGACGATCGTCGAATCGGTCACTCGCAAAATTCTTCCAACGCGAATAACCGCGGGTCGATCCGACATCCAACCACCTGGATGACCTCCAGCAATACACCACTGCCCAGACTTGACCCTCTCACCCACGGCTGGCAAAGCTGCATGGGGCCAGGGCTGATTGTTTTGATCGCGATTCTTTAAGATGCGGACTAGGCCCGCATCGGTGTCTCGATTGACACCCATGCTCACCCCCTCGACGCGACGTCCATCGTGGAGCACAACCCACATCTTTTGTTTTGGCTTGCCTGCCACGTGAGCTGCCGTCAGGATGTAACCGTCTTCGTTGATGAGCACACCGCTACCTTGGGTGCTACCGTGCTGCAGGTTGACCGTCACCTGATTGATCTTTGCTGCAACCTTGGACTGTTGATCCTGCAAGGCCTTGAGATCCGCCAGTGACTTTGGATCTTCGCCCGAGAACAGACTCTTGAGTCCCGGATCAAGCGACACATAGGTTATCCCTTTGGGCTCCGTATCGTCCTTGCTATCCAGAGGTGCAGGCATTCGAGGCTTCGAGGGCGCCTCCGGTAAAACGTCTTGGGCGCAAAGATCCAAACTCCCAAGAACCGCTAGCCAGAAAATGAAACCCCAACCAAAGAAGCCGAGGAGCAGATCCGAACAAATCTGGATCGGTCTTTTTCCGTAGCTGTTTTCGCTCGTCGGCTCAAGCATTTGCATACCCCTCAATCGCCATATGCCCCTGGCACGCTATCATGGATCCGATTATTCGCTATCAGAGCTCAAAATAAAACCCTCTACACTGTAGAACTTGAGAAAGTTCGGTCCGGAAAGTCAAGAATCACCCCCGCAGGTCCGTTCATAACGATTCGGAAGGATAATCCATGTCCCAAGTGTCTAACCCAACAGATCGCCAGTCGGATCGCAAAACTCGGATAATTCTTGGGTGCGGCTATGTCGGCATGCACGTGGCCAAATTTTGGCTAGGGGCCGGCGACCGAGTGTTAGCTCTCACTCGCTCGGTCGAGCGGGCCGCTGAATTAGAAAAACTAGGAATCGAGCCGATCGTCTGGGATTGGCTCGATCCGAATGCTGCAGACACGAGTCGACTCGATGTCCAAGGCCCATCTGTTGGGCCAGTATCGACAGTCCTCTTCGCCGTTTCCCATGCGAGTGCCTCGCATGCTCAAGCATTGGCTCAGCTTTCGAAATATCCCTTTGCCAACTCGGATTCGAGCACGCCGCGCTGGATCTATCTTTCGACCACAGGAGTGTTTGCGGATCCTCTTCCCGGTGGCCCTTTATGGGTCGATGAAACCTCCCTTGTTGCACCCAAGCGAGCCGGTTCGGTCAACGCCATCGAGGCCGAGCAGTGGCTCGCACGCTCTGGCATCGAGCATGTTGTTTTGCGACCTGCAGGAATCTACGGCCCGGGTCGAATCCCCAATCTGCAACCACTGCGAGATGGTGAATCGATGGCCGTCGACCCAGAGAGCTATCTGAATCTCATCCATGTCGAGGATCTGGCACATGCAATTGCCGCCGTTGCACAAGGCCCGATAAAGCATCGCCTTTATTGTGTAAGCGATGGCCATAGCGTCCAACGCAAAGAATACTACGCGTTTATCGCTCAGTGCCTCGATTTGCCAAAACCAATATTTAGCGAATATTCCATTCAAGAGAACATGCGTAAGCGTAGCCAGGGCAACAAGCGGGTCAGCAACAAGCGGCTCTTGGCCGATTACTCCCTGGAGCTACGGTTCCCGGACTACCGAAGTGGACTTTTGTCACTGGTCGAGGAAATGTCGCGATGAAACCTAAAGATCGACGATGGTTGTGTTGTCTTTTGTTTTTGTTTTGCTTGGGTTGGCTGGTATTCGAGCCGAGCAATACGAATTCTAGACTTTACGCGCAAGTCAGTTCAGCAGAACGAACTCCCAGCCTTAGCGTCCCGAAGACAGAGATTCAAAAAGCATCATTTCCTGTGGTCGATGTACACACGCATTTTTTTGTCAAAGGCAAGCATGATCCTGAGTTGCTCGATCGTTATGTCCAGATGATGGATCGAAACAGGATCGCTGTGAGCGTTTCGCTCGACGGCCAGCTCGGCTCCCAACTCGATGCTCACGCAACGTATCTTTGGACCAAATACCCCAGTCGTTTTGTTATCTTTGCAAACATCGATTTCCGGGGTAAAGCACCAGAGGACGCGCCTGCTAGCTGGGCATGCAACCAACCCACGTTTGTTTTCGATACGGTCGAAGCGATCCGAGCGGAGTTCAAGAAAGGTCGAATCTGTGGCCTGAAGTTTTTTAAGGATTTCGGACTGCGTTGGAAAAATGCCGATGGCAGTTTGATTCAAATCGATGACCCAAAATGGGATCCGATTTGGGATACCTGTGGTGAACTCGGAATCCCCGTACTGATTCACACGGCTGATCCGAGTGCATTTTTTCGTCCCGTGGACGAAAGAAATGAGCGGATCGTCGAACTGCGATCGCGCCCCGAATGGGCCTTTATCGGCCCAGAGTTTCCCTCTCGCGAGTCATTGCATCAGGCGCGCAATCGAGTCATTGCAAAGCACCCGAAAACAACGTTCATCGCAGCCCACTTTGGAAACGATGCGGAAAATCTTGCCGAGCTAGCCCAATGGCTCGATGATTACCCCAACTTGATGGTCGAATTCTCCTCCCGCATCAATGAACTTGGTCGCCAGCCCTACTCCTCTCGAAGGTTCTTTGAAAAGTACCAGGATCGAATTTTGCTGGGAACCGATGGACCGTTTCCCGAGGAGCGAGTGCTTATCTATTGGCGATTCTTGGAGACCTACGACGAATACTTTCACTACTCTGAAAAATCACCTCCTCCTCAAGGGGATTGGAGAATCTACGGCATCGGGCTTGATGACGATATCCTCCAGAAGATCTATTCCAAAAACGCGTGCCGGATTATTCCGGGACTTGCAAGCAAACTTCGAGCCTTCGACGCCACTGAAGGATGCGAGTCGCCTGGGAATTGATTAGACTATGCTGACGCTTTAATCACGCTTTAATGTTTTTGGTTCTTCGGGAGTTGATTGTGGGTAAAGCGTAAGTTCGTGCATCACATCGGATTTCCTCGTACTCGTACTCAGCGAAGCGGTACTCAGTGCAACGGTACTCGTACTCGAAGCCTCTGTGTACCATCGTTGCTTTTCGAATTCGAATTCGAATTCGAATTCGAGTACGAGTACGATAAAAGCCAGTAGCGTATACCACTAGCCACACTAATTCTTGAAGAGCCGTTTAACGAGTTGTTCTGCTTATGCATCATTCGGCCAACACCACCGAACACGAAGAAGCCCACGTCATCGCTCGGCGAGAGCGGATCGGAATAATTCTCCTGATCCTCTTTACGATCGCCTACGGCGGCTTCATCGGCCTATGCACCTTTGCCTATGACTGGATCACACAGACCAAGGTCGCGGGGATACCTCTGACGATCGCCTATGGTGTCGGTTTGATCGTTCTGTCTTTGATTGTCGCTTTGATTTACGGCATCCTCAGCCGCACCCGCTCATGATTTATACTCCAAGCAGCCTTGCTGTGATCGTCTTTTTGCTCATGGTCGTTGGGACCGTGGCACTTAGTTTTTACCTTGGATCCAAAGCCAAATCGAGCGCCGGATATTTTGCAGCCGGTGGGGAAATCCACTGGTTCGTCAACGGCATCGCCTTTGCCGGTGACTATCTCTCGGCCGCTTCGTTCCTAGGCATTTGCGGTATGGTGGCGTTTTATGGATTCGATGGATTCCTTTACTCGATTGGCTTTTTAGCCGGCTGGTTGGTGGCTTTGCTGGTCATCGCCGAACCCCTCAAAAGACTTGGTAAATACACCTTTGCCGATGCACTTGCTAGTAAGTTCCGGTCCTCTGGGATTCGCTCGGCCGCAGGCTTTAGCACGTTGATCGTAAGCATTGTTTATTTGATCCCGCAGATGGTCGGTGCCGGTGCTTTGGTAAAACCGCTGCTTGGATTGCAGTATTGGCAAGGAGTTGTGCTGGTCGGATCGATCGTGGTAGTGATCGTTGTTACCGCAGGGATGGTCTCTACGACCTATGTGCAGTTCCTCAAAGGTGGATTGCTAGTGATTTTTTCATTGGTGCTCACGATCCTGGTTCTGAATCGAGGCATCCAGGTCTCACCTGGATTACCCAGAGCCGAGCCTCAGCGAGTGACGATTGCAGGCGACGGCGGAAAACTCGTCGATGGAATACCGCTGGGTCTGAAAGAAGGTCAAAAGAATCTAGAACCGGTCGGAAAAGTACTCTCGCTTCGCGACGCCAATAAATCGACCGGCCCGCTGAATCCTATCAGCTTTTTGACTGAGTTATCGGGTGCTCGAATTGAACTTTCTCAGACCAACAAGAGCACGGTCGATCAAAAGCCTGTGGTCGAGTATGCTCCGAGGGTTGTCGATGGGTATGAGATGATGGCACCGGGAAATCACCCCACATTCAAAGGAATTCGGCAACAGCAATGGTATCCCAAGCTTGATTTTGTGTCGCTGATGTTGGCCTTGTTTGCTGGCACCGCATCGCTTCCACATATTCTGATCCGATACTATACGGTCAAGGATCAAGCGTCGGCTCGCAAGAGTACGATTGTTGGGATCGCTGCGATAGGTTTTTTCTATCTGCTGACACTCTATATCGGCTTTGGAGCGATGGTCAGTGGCTCGATGGATCCGAGCGACAGCAACATGGCTGCGCCGTTGCTTGCGAAAAGCTTTTCTGAGCTCCTCTTTGCGGCCGTATCGGCGATCGCATTTACAACCGTGCTAGGTACTGTTAGCGGTTTGATCGTTGCAGCAGGAGGTTGTGTGGCACATGACTTTGTCGCAGGCATGTTGGGAATGAATCTCAGCGATCAGCAGCTTATCCGTGTTGCAAAGATCGCCTCGATCATTATCGGAGGACTTGCGATCGTAGCCGGATTGGCCTTCGAGGGCATGAACGTGACCTATCTTGTGGGGTGGGCGTTTGCGATCGCTGCCTCAGCGAATCTTCCAGCACTGTTGATGCTCTTGTTCTATCGACAGACGACCAAACAGGGAGTTATTTGGGGCGTCCTTGTAGGAACGATTAGCTCGGTACTTTGGGTCGCTCTGTGTCCTGAGATGTTCAAGAGTCTTTATGGCTTGGATCCCAAACAAGCTTGGGTTCCTTTTAGTCAACCTGGAATCGTGACGATCCCATTGAGTTTCATCGTGATCGTGATTGTTTCGCGGTTTACGGCTGTTCAAAAGGTAGGAACTTGAAAAGTTTCTACAGAATAATAGTCAAACCAATTGCACCAACCAAAAACAGAAAAGACTAAGCGAATCGCCCAGCAATGATCAAAGTTGAAGACCTGAAGCCAGGATTGCTAATTGTTGGATTAGAGCCAACGTCGGTTGCCACTATCGCTGCTGTGGTGCCACTTGGCCAAGGGGCAGTAACGGTATATTACCGCACCACCGATGGCACCACCAAAGAACGTCTTTTGGGCCGAACCGATGAAGCGAGTCTGAGTGTCGCCACCGTCGAGCGTCCATGGTCCTTTGATGGCGATGGTTCCGCTTTCCAACTAACTTGCGAAGCGAAGCGGATCGACCTGGCATTTCTGTTTGACGCCATGATGGCTGTTCACACATCAAAAGCGGAGGCAAGGCATGCCTAAGGAATATGCGGTGGATACATCTAATCACTACGACAACGCGCCAATCGTTGAGGCCATCCTCGATGCTTCGATTCAACGAGCATCACCGATTCAAATGGAAGAACTCGCCGAAGTCGTCACCGGTAAGGAAAAGTATCCTCAACGGGTCGAATTGATGACAGCGTCGGGCCACATGACCGTTGGACCAACTGTTTCCGCCTCGGCAACGACTCAAAAGCTTGGCTATCAGTTCATCAATGCTGACAAGAAACTTGTCGTGCATTGCAAAGTAGACGGTCTGGCTGTCAGTCGGCTCGCTCCATATACAAGCTGGAACGATGTCTATGCTGAGTATGCACGTCAATGGGACCGCTACGTTGAAATCATAAAGCCGGATCAAGTAATGAAGCTTGCGGTTCGTTATGTAAATCGATTTGATTTGCCTGGCAACCGAGTGGAACTGAGTGACTATTTCCGGACCTACCCTGAGGTTTCAAAAGACATTAAGTACGACCTCTCTGGCTTTCTGAATCAACTGCATATTCCGATGCCGGATATTCAAGGGCAAGCCATAATCACGCAAGCCAGAGTTCCACCTCCAGACGATTCCGTTATCTCAGTCTTGCTCGATATCGCGGTCTCAATGGCCGTACAATCACCAACGGAAAAGCTAGACCTGGAAAGTAAAATGAACATGCTACGTTCGCGGAAGAATGAATTGTTTGAAGCTTGCATGAAAACGCAAGCTCGCGACCTAATACGGGAGACTTCGAAATGATCTTCGGCAGGGAGATATACTGGATCACTGCGCAGTTGCATCCATCTCCGACAAATTTGAACCGGACGCTTCCGAAAATCTCGTTCACATTGACACGGCAAGGCTAATTGTAGTGACTCAATCTTGCGACCTAGAGAATGGTAAAGCACCCCACGCAGCACTATGTCCGGTCTATACGCTTTCGGAATTTGAGAAGAGTGATGAACGATTCAAATCCAAAGGTCGCTGGGAGGAGGTTCGAAAAGGTAAAGTCGAAGGGCTTCATCTATTGCCGGGAATCGCTGAACCCCAAAACAATCGAGACGCTCTGGTTATCGATTTTCGGCTAATCGTTTCTCTTCCGATTGGATACCTCACGCGTCATGCGGAAGCCTTAGAGAACCGTCCTCGACTGCTGTCTCCGTATGTGGAGCATTTCTCTCAATCGTTCGCTCGATTTTTCATGCGAGTCGGATTGCCGTCTCAGATACCGGCCTATAAGTAGATTGAATCGGTAAGTTATGCAAGAAGCACCTATCATCTCCCCAAAAAAACTGATTGAAGTCGCGTTGCCGCTGGACGCTATCAATGCCGCAGCCGCACGCGAGAAATCGATTCGGCATGGGCACCCTAGCACGTTGCACTTATGGTGGGATAGGATTTAGTGCGGAGCAAGTTGCGGTCCTCATTGATTCCGTACTGCAGGACCGGGAGTTGTTTCGACACGCCGATCCAGCTGGAATCGATCTGGACTCAAAACACTCGGAGAAGCATCCCGTTACGCAACTACCTAAGGAGACTCAGCAGAGCCTCTTGGCATTGTTAAAGCAATTGCTCCCGCCTCGTACTGGTGACGTATCAAGCGTTGCCTTTAACAATCACGGTCCCATGGAAACGGGTTTTCTGATTTTTCCGCCGGATGTGGTTTCGCAGTTTCGGCCAGGTTCCATCTTGCTCCGACTAGACCAGGCCTCCTGGAATAGCGAGCAAAGGTGTCTCGTCCGCAGGGCGAGGAAAAATGGGGGATTCTTCATCGGGAAACCCAGGTGGATCCTGGATTTTCGCATTTACCATTGCCGAACACCCGTCGGGCAAGTATCATTTGATACCAAGCATGCGTTTCGGGTAACTTGCGAGGGATCAAATGGCCGATAATGCTACTGAGGCCGAAATATCCGCGATTCGGACTTTGGCGTGCAAGCCTGAAGCCGTCAAAACGACGAAAACGGTCGAGTTCGATTTGATGGCGCTTCGTTTGACGAAAGATGACATTTGCACCGAGATTGTCTGCTGGATTGACGGAGGCGGAAGGGTGAAGCCGACAACGTTGCACTCTGTCCCAGGCAAGGTTGGCAATACGGCCTACGAAATGAAGCCAACGATCAACGGATCACTTATCTACATCAAAGTCACAATTGACAAACTTGCATCGGGAGAGGAAATGCTAATCCTTTCTTCTCACCGTAATCATTAAAAAGCGGGAAAACGGATCATGAAAACGACATGTCCAATATGCGGCCAAAACGAACGCGAGGCCATGAACGGTACGTATTCGATGGATGTTCCGTCAAATATCCCGGGTGGCGTAATTGAAATCCCAAATGCGACTTGGGAGCACTGCAATGCATGTGGTGAGGATTTCATCGCTGACGATTTAAATAAGGCCATCTCGCGCGTTCAGTATCATCGCCTTGGTCTATTAAGCCCCGAACAGATTCGGCAAGTCCGCGAGAAGACGGGATTGAGTGCCGTGGAAATGTCCCAGCTATTGAATGCTGGGGACAAAAGCTATACGCGCTGGGAGAGTGGAAAGTCGATTCACAATAAGTCGACGGACACTCTCATTCGCTTAATCGACCAACATCCCGAGTTGTTCGCTGAGATCAACGCTCAACGAGATCCTGGACGAAAGTCTGTGGTGCAGGACTATTTTGCGAATCTTGGTCAGTTTAAAGGTGCGAATGAGTTTGCCTTGGCAGCTCATGGAGAACCCTTGAACTCGGCGGATTGTCAGCAGCTACGAGAACGCTTACTTAAGCTGTTAGCGTTTTCGGAGCAAAAATGAGCGGATTCAGCGCAAGTTACCTTGAAATCGATGAATTGGAACTAGTGCATTTTTTGCTCAATGCGGCGGGCCAAAGCAATCGGGACCAAATCAACCCTCAGGATCTTTTAGATTTCCTTAAACTTCAATGCATCCAAGTAGATTTTGGTCGTGAGTTCTCTGGCATAGGTCCCTCGCTCCTTGCCTCACCACCTCGGGCTCTGATCTCTTTTCACGATCGACTGATTGCGACAGAGCAATCACTTGAGCCAAGTCGCATGCGATTCAGCGTACTGCATGAGATTGGACACTATGTCTTACCAAATCATCAAAATGCGTTCTACATTTGCGATAAGCGAGCGATGGGTTTTAATACACCGTGGACGTATGAAAAAGAGGCTAACCAGTTCGCTGCAAATCTACTTTTCTTAGCTGACCGATTTGAACTCGAGGCAAACAGTCACCCGATTTCTCCCCATACGGTCAAGAAACTCGCAGAGCAATTTGGCGCATCCTTCGAAGCTACAGCAAGAAGAATTGCCGAGCGCACATACCGAGATTGCATGTTCGTGTCGTTCGCCGCAGACAACCAGCATGCTATTGACAGCGACGTCGAGAAGACTTGGAAAGTTCGATATTGCATCGCATCGCCGTCGTTCAGCCATAAGTATTTTGCGAGTTTTACTCGGGGAGTTGTTTCCCCTGAAATTGCCCAACAGGTTTGCTGCTTTCGAGACATTTCCCAAAGCGTGAAAGAAGTAGTTCAAATTCAGCTACCTGGAAGAGCTTCCCAAGCCTTCGAAGCTGAGTACTTCTTTAATTTATTTAACGTTTTTTGTTTCTTGACACCCGCCAATTCCGTCTAGCACCCCGGAGTCGATATGCCAAGCAGCCCTTCAAACGCCCATGCATTCGTTTTCGCACATATTATTGACCGCAATCTCAATGGAATGTGGCCACCCCCCTTCGTCGGTTCTCCTGGCCATCAGAAAAACCACCTAGACTGACTCATGAGGGTGCCATTGTCACTGAAACACTACACTATCGCACTGGAAATGATTTGTAAAAAAGCATCTTGAACCCAGTATGGTATGATGAGGATTCACGCCGGTGGTGCCACGACCTGCCGTTACAATCACTCCTGAAGAGCCCCGTAGACAAAGGTACTTATGAAGATTTGGAACGATTTCAAGCCAAGCGAACGGCTCTTGAGCCTCTTGGTCGTGGCGATCTTTGGTGTGCTTCAAACAATCGAGGCGCAGTCGGTGGCCTCGGGTTTGGCATCGCAAGAACTGACTCAGGAGTATTTGAAGTCCAAGACGCCTGCCCAGTGGGCCGAGCTTGCCATGGCTCGAGGAGATGCAATCCGGGGTGTAAATGTTTTCTATCAAAACAACCTCGCCTGCGTCCGTTGCCACTTACCAAGCGCCGATCAAACCCGACCATTGGGCCCCAATCTCGGGCATGCACTTGAAATCGCAACGGCAGATAAACTATCCGACGAACAACTTGTCGAATCGATCTTAGAACCTTCCAAAACGATTCGAAAAGGCTACGAGTCGCTGACGCTTCGCTTAAGTGACGGTGAACTCGTAACTGGATTGCTCATCGATAAAGACCCCAAAAGCTGGCGATTGAGAAACGCCAATGGGGAATCGATCGTAATCGATGCTCAGCAAGTCGAAGAGACGGCCGCGAGCACGCAGTCGCTGATGCCTTCGGGTCTCATGCAGCAACTGACCAGTGAACAAGCGATGCTCGATTTGATCAAGTACCTCATTGAGATACGGGATCAAGGCCCCAAGGGGGCTGCGAGCCTGCAGCCAGACCTTTCGTTACTAACGGTCAAAATTCCAGAGTACGAATCCCGTATTGATCATGCGGGGTTGATTCGCGATTGGAGCAAGGACTCTTATGAGCGCGGCCGAGCCATCTATGTGCGGGTCTGTGCCAATTGTCATGGAACCAAAGATCAAATCGGTTCACTGCCGACCGCGTTGCGTTTTGGTGATGGTAAGTTCAAAAACGGGAGCCAGCCGCTGGAGATGTACCGCACCCTGACCCATGGCTACGGCTATATGGCCGCTCAGACTTGGATGGTTCCCTCTCAGAAATACGATGTCATCCATTACATTCGCGAAGAGTTTCTCAAGTCGAATCCGAACATCAACTCTCTGGCGATCGATCCAACGTATTTCGACAAGCTACCTGCTGGCAACACGCGAGGTCCAGAGCCGAGCAACATCGAGGTCTGGAGCGCGATGGACTACGGCAATATGCTCACGCATTGCTATGAGATCCCCGGCGATCGCTTGAATATCGCTTACAAGGGTATTGCCGTGCGGCTCGATGCTGGACCAGGTGGGATCACTCGCGGTCAGCAATGGATGGTTTTCGATACCGACACTTTGCGATGGGCAGCCGGTTGGCAGGTCTCGAAAGAAAAACCCAAGGATGTATTCATCGATTGGAGAGACATTCAATTCAACGGCGAACATGGAATCCATCCAAGGATCGTTGGGGATATCGTGTTCTCCAACTCAGTCGGCCCAGGTTGGGCTCGGCCGCAGTCGCAGGGCAACCCCTTCGAGGACGACGCAAGAGTCATCGGGCGAGACTCCCGTCGCTACGGTCCGTTGCCTAAGTCTTGGGGTAAGTTCAATGGTCAATTCGTCATTGGATCGCGAACCATTCTTTCGTACAGCATCGCCGATGCGCAGATCCTTGAATCTCCATTAGCGATTGAAATCGGTTCAGACCAAAGTGCTTTTGGTCGGGTGCTGAACATCGCACCGCACAAGCAGTTGATCGAACTGCGTGTTAGCGATTTAAGCCAGCAGCAGATAGAGAATTTGGCAATCGATTCAGTAAGATGCTCGACCGACTCGCATGCTTTCGGGCTCGAAGGCCAGAACGCAGGTTTGACCTGGAAGACTCGTGACGGGATGTTGACTGTCACTATCGACGCGAATGATCAACCGCAGAGGTTTGTCGTTTGGTGCGCGAAGCGTTCGGAACAAGAGGGAATTCGTAAAGAGCAGATCGACTCGGAATTAGATGGCCAATGGGATTTGCTGGCGCGCGTTCGAAGCAATTCCGGCAGATGGTCACAGATTCTAAAGACAAAAGTCCAGGATAACTTTTCCAAAGGTGCATTTGCGGTCGACACCATCGTGTCACCGGAGTCAAACCCATGGTTTGCGCAGTTGCGACTGACGGGCTTGGATTTCTTTTCCGATGGTTCGATGGCGGTCTGTTCGTGGGATGGAGATGTTTGGCATGTTCGAGAGTCGATCGATCAATCCGAGTGGACTTGGAAACGCATGGTCTCAGGACTGTATCAACCGTTGGGTTTGAAGATTGTCGACGACATGATTTATTTAACTTGCAGAGATCAGCTCGCTGCGTTGCATGATTTCAACTCCGACGACGAGGTCGACTACATCGAGTGCTTTAACAACGACCATCAGGTGACCGAGCATTTCCACGAATTTGCAATGGGGCTTCAAACCGACCAAGCGGGCAATTTTTACTACGCCAAGTCAGGCCGTCATGCACTCAAGGCGGTTGTTCCCCAGCATGGGACGCTCTTGAGAGTGTCTCCCGACGGATCCAAGACGGATATCTTGGCAACCGGTTTTCGCGCGGCCAATGGTGTTTGCTTGAATCCAGATGGAACATTCATCGTGACCGACCAGGAGGGGTTTTGGAATCCCAAGAATCGGATCAACTGGGTCAGTGTCGATCCAAAGAGCGGTCCGAAATTTTATGGCAACATGTTTGGTTACCATGATGTGACCGATACGTCGGATCAAGCGATGGAGCCTCCGCTATGTTGGATCACCAATGCTTTTGATCGCTCACCGGCAGAACTGCTGTGGGTCGAGAGTCCTACGTGGGGAGAGTTGCAAGGTGGATTGCTGAATTTGTCTTATGGATACGGCAAAGTCTATCTGGTGTTGCATGAGCAACTGGGATCGACGCGCCAGGGAGGAATGATCGAGTTGCCGATTCCCGCATTCGAGACAGGGGTGATGCGGGGGCGATTTTCGCCAGGTGACCACCACTTGTACCTCTGCGGCATGTTTTCCTGGGCCGGTAATGCAACGGCCCCAGGTGGTTTGTATCGGATCCGTAAATTACCCCGTCCAAGCCATTTGCCTCTGGGGTTGCATGCGGTCGAAGGTGGGATCGAACTGGTATTCAATGAACCGATCGATCCAAAATCGCTCGATGTAGCGAATATTCTCATCGAGCAATGGGGGCTCAAACGCAGCGCCAAGTACGGCTCGGATCACATCGATCAGCACAAGGTAGCCATTGAGCGAGCAATGCTTTTGGATGACACCAAGACGGTTCGAATCGAAAGCTCGAAGATCAAACCGAGTTGGGGGATGGAGATTCGGTACAAGCTCAAGGCCATCGATGGAAGCGCGGTCCAAGGAACAATCCACAACACCCTGTATGAGTTTGGGGAAAAGAAAGTAATTCAAGCGCCTGGGGGCGTAGGAGATTAACGCATCCGATCGTCCGCATTGACCGAGTGCGAGGAGAAAAAGTCACCATGTCAGAGGGCGCCGATCGAGCACTTCGGTCCAATGCTTTGTTCGTGCTTTTTCTCGTACTCGATCGATCCAGTATAGCTATCCGGCCTATTGGTCCGCAAGTTGCCGCGAACCGATCCGATCAACGATCGGCGGTGCCGCAGTTCAAATAGCCATCGAGTACGAGTACGACAAAATCCGATGCGATCCACGAACTCCATTATCACCATGCCAATCTTAAACGTTCGTCAAAGTTTGGATCCTATCACCGGTTTTGTACGACTGCTACGGTTGTTTTCGGTAGCGTCCTTTTGTCTTTTGGTGATCCTCACGGGTGTCGCCTGCGCGCAGGGGCTTAGTCCAGAAGAATCGCTCAAAAGAATGCAAGTCCCAAATGGACTTCGAACGGATCTGCTGGCTTGCGAACCGTTGATAAGACAACCTGTGGCGATCGACTGGGATGATCGTGGTCGACTATGGGTCATGCAATACCTGCAATACCCGAACCCCGAGGGGCTAGAGCGCAAAGAGGTCGACCGGTACTCTCGCACCATTTATGATGTGATTCCTAAGGCACCTCCTCATGGACCACGAGGCTCCGATCGTCTCACGATCCTCAGCGATACCGATGGCGATGGCAAGATGGATCAGGCCCATGACTTTGTCGACGGCCTGAATCTTGCATCCGGGTTTGCCTTCGGGCACGGTGGCGTCTTTGTTCTGAATGTGCCGTATTTGCTTTTCTACCCGGATCAGGATCGGGATGACCGACCCGATAGCGATCCACAAGTTTTGCTCGAAGGGTTTGGAATGCAGGACGCGCATAGCGTCGCCAACTCGCTGTGCTTTGGCCCAGATGGCTGGCTTTATGGTTGCCAGGGTAGTACCGTTACGGCGAATATTCGCGGAATCGAGTTTCAGCAAGGCATCTGGCGATACCATCCCAAATCCAAAGCATTCGAGCTTTTTTGCGAGGGGGGTGGAAACTCTTGGGGACTAGACTTCGATCCCTCCGGAGAACTGCTCTATAGCACCAACTACGGGGGCTATATCCTTGTTCATGGCGTTCAAGGTGCTTACTACGTCAAGTCGTTTGCCAAGCACGGGGAACTTCACAATCCCTACACTTTCGGCTATTTCCAGCATGCACCGCACGAGAACTTTACTGGGGGACATGTCACCGTCGGCGGAATAGTCTACCAAGCCGACCGGCTTGGCCCAGAGTATCGCGGCAAGTACCTAGCAGCGGATCTACTTGGACATGGTGCCCACTGGCATCACCTAAAGCCCAACGGTTCCACGTTTTCTACCGCCCATGGTGGCAGTCTCTTGCAGTCGAATGACCCATGGTTTGCCCCTTCGGATTTAACCTGCGGTCCCGATGGGGCGATCTACGTCGCCGATTGGCATGACGCGAGGATGGCGCATCCGGATCCAGATGCCCAATGGGATCGTTCCAACGGACGCGTCTACCGCATCACTTCTGCGGATGCCCCCAGTTCGATTGCACCCGCCGATTTATCCAAGCTCGACGATCAAGCCTTGCTGGATCGATTGAATTCCAGCGATCAATGGCATGTACGTGGGGCCCGACAGGAATTGGTTCGCCGTTATGCCAACGTGCAGAACCCTCAGGTCCATCCTCCGGAACCTCTGCTGGAAACGCTTCGGCAAACAACCATTACGAGCCATGATCCTCAAAAAGCGCTCGAGGCCTTCTGGACCTGGACTTGCCTTGCGAGTCTCTCCGACGCCGAGATGAGCAAACTCTTAGCAAGTCCCCATGCATCCATCCGCCGCTGGTGCATTCGCTGGATTGGTGATCAAGAAGCCCTCGGAGGGCCTCCTGCGTCGAGCCAACTTGCTCACCAACTCGATGAGCTTGCCGAGAACGAACAGGATATCCACGTACGACAGCAACTGGCTTGTACTGCCGCTCGGCTTGCTCCGTCAATCGCCATGCCGATCATCAACGCGAACATCAACCGCAGTATCGATCTGCAAGACCCCTACATGCCGCTGTTATGGTGGTGGGCAGTCGAACGCCACTGCATGGATGGAAACGAAGAGGTGATCAGGAGATTTGTCAGGCCGACGCTATGGAATTCGCAACTTGGGCGAGACAAACTCCTGGGTCTATTGATCCGTAGGTATGCAGCCGAATCCTCTTCGCCGGATCGCATGACTCTAGCTCGAAACTCCCTCGTTCGTCTCCTTCAAGCAGCCCCTTCCCAAGAGGAGAGGATACGGCTTTGGAACTTCGTTGACGAGGGCTTGCAAACGCGCGTCATTTCAAAAGGTGCTCATGGAGGAGGACCCCTCACGGAGTCTTCGGAAGAACTTCTTGAGTTGCTCAGCGAGGATCTCAAGGCCCACCCAAGGAAACTTTCGCTTCTGCGAATCTCCATGCGGCATGAATTACCTATGGCAAAAGAGTTTTGCAATGCTGCGATTGACTCATGCGACCCAAACGATGCGATCCTGATCGGATACATCGATGCGCTAACAACAGACCTAGAACAAGCAGATATCGCGCGAATAAAGAACGTTCTGAATAACTCAAGCAATCAAGCCGTATGCATCAAAGCTGTCGAGTATTTGGCCAAATTCGATCATGAGCCGTTGATTTCATTTCTGATTGAATACTATTTGGAAACCAAGTCCCAGAAAGTTCGAGAGGGTTGCGCGGGGATTTTGCTTTCTCGTAACAAGAGTGCTTTAAAGGTGCTTGAGCAAATCGAAGCTGGTCGGTTATCACCTGAGACAATTCCACTTGATCTTGTCCGAAGATTGTCTGATTTCAATGATCCCCAGATCGATATACTGCTTACCAAGCACTGGGGAAGACTGAAAGGATCGACCCCAGAGGAGAAACTCGCCGAGGTCCGGCGTCTAAATAATGACTTGCGCGCAGGCACGGGAAATCGAGCTAAAGGCATGCAACTGTTTCAGCAGCATTGTGCTTCTTGCCATAAACTCTTTGGCCAGGGCCAAGAGATTGGACCTGATTTGACGAGTGCGAATCGCAAAGACCGAGAGTACATGCTCGTATCGATCGTCGATCCAAGCAGCGTCATTCGACGCGAATACGTTTCGATGGCCATCCGCACTACGGATCAGCGGGTACTTACCGGTCTAGTGAAAGACAACGGGAATGGGAAATTGACGATCCAACCTCAGCAAGGGCAGGCTATCGAGGTATCACGAGATGAAATCGAAGAGATAAAAACATCCGATGTCTCCCTGATGCCCGAGGATCTGTATCGGAGATGGTCTCCACAAGAATTGAGAGACCTCTTCGAATACCTTCAATCCGACGGCATCGAGACCGACAGATCATCAAAATAGCCACAAAGAAACGTATTTACCTTCGAAGGCACCAACGCATCATGCACTCGACGATAACAACTTGTCGCTTTCTCAATTGCATCATTTGGGCACTATGGGTCTCGGCGACCTTGGCTCAAGAGAGTTCGGAGGTTCGCATCTATGAGAATCGATTAACCAAGATTGCAAACCCAAGGCCGATACTGGGGGATTACCCGGAGTTCTTTGAGCCGATCCACGAGCAAAGCCACTTTGAAGCGCCTGCGATCGTTGTTGACAAGGAAGCGGATCTTGAGGTTCGAGCCTGGCGATTCAGTTATAACGCTCGGGGGATCATTGAGATGCCAAACTCGCTAAGTGCCGCTCATACGGCCATCATTATGGTACACCCGTGGGCCATCGATGATCGTTGGGGTTGGAAAACTCCGGAACCCAATGGTGTTGCCGATTTTTGTACTCCCGAAAAGAATGCATTAGCAGCCAAGCATTCAAGCCAAGTCATCAACCCTTTCATCAAGAGGCTGCGTTCTAGTGTACCGCTTGTGATGTACAGTTTGCCAGGTTCACCAGATCCCATCCGTACGAAGGTCTATCGGTCATTTCGCAAGACACCGACTGAGCAAGAGCGGGCCGAGGGGATCGAGCAACTGCGAAAGAAACTTGAGGATTTCGACTACCGTGGCAAACCACTTGCGAGTCAACTCAAGCTTGGATCAACACATCCGGTGGGGGATTATTTTCGACAGTTTCCGGGTTTGGATGCATCGGACCATTTCAACGGAGCAGGATTTTGGTCACTGCCGATTCCGGTAAGTACCTCGATCGACGTCGCACCCGATGATGTGGTGATCTACGATGAAGAGGGCTATGGACCACTTCGCGATTTTCTTAAGCAGCAAGAGATTCGGCATGTGCTACTCGTCGGTTATGCAACCGACATGTGCTACTGCAAAACGACCGCCGGTTATGAAAACTTGTCAAAGGATTTCAATGTCTTTTTGGTTGCAGACGCTTCGCTTGCTACATTCCCCTCGAACACCTCACCCCGCTTTGCCGTCAACGCATCGATTTCCTATGCAGCATTGAACCAATTGATCACCCAGGTATCTTGGGTACAACTCCGTACGAAAAACAAGGGATCCGAATGACACCGATCACCCGAAGAGATTGGTTGAAAGGGACTGCAGCGGTTGTTTCTTCAAGCGCGCTGGGTTCAAAGAGTATCATCGCATCAGGTAGAACCAAGCTTGCTCGCATCGCCATCACTCTGGATCTTGAAATGAGCCGAAACTTCCCAACATGGGAGGCTACTCATTGGGATTATGAAAAAGGAAATCTCGACGAAGCGACCAAACGCTATGCGGTGCAAGCGGCCCACAGAGTCCATCAGTTTGGAGGAAAGATCCACTACTTTGCAGTGGGTCGAGCGTTAGAGCAATCCGACGTTGGTTGGCTAAAGGAGATCGCCGATCTGGGACATCCGATAGGCAATCACACTTACGACCACATCAACGTCCATGCTGCTCGCAAAGAGGATCTGCAGTTCAGATTCCAACGTGCCCCGTGGCTACTTGCGGATCGGCCCCTATTGGATTTGATCCGAGAGAATATCGAGCTCACCTCCAAGGCCCTGCGCAGCCGTATCGGTGTTGATCCAGAAGGGTTTCGTACTCCAGGCGGGTTTGCTGATGGGCTTAGGAATCACCCAGAGGTTCGCGCGTTGCTCAAAGATCTTGGATACCGATGGGTCAGCAGTCTTTACCCAACGCACCCCAACACCCAACCGATGCAGCAACCCAGTCCAGAAACTCTCGATCAGATTGCACAAGCTCAAGTGCATTCACAACCTTTTGTTTATGCAGATGGACTGATCGAAATTCCAATGAGTCCCATCAGCGATATCGGTGCGTTTCGGACTGGTAGGTGGAAGCTCGAATGGTTCTTACAGAGCGTTGAGAAGAGCCTTCGATGGGCAATCGAAAAGCATGCGGTCTTTGATTTTCTCGCACATCCATCTTGTCTTGGAGTCGTGGATCCTGAATTCAAAACGATCGATCTTATATGCCGTGTTGTCCAAGAGGCAGAGGGCAAGGCCCTGCTGAGCGATCTTAACGAAATCGCAGACAACCTAACCCAATGATTCTCCCACCGTGTCTTGCTACAATAGCCAATCGTCCGACTTAGATTCTTCGCGTCCATCGATATACAGACATCATCACTGAGCATAATCATGAGCATTCCTAACAAATCCCAATCGAGTTCCGGCATTCGGGTCACATGGCATGGCCATTCGACCTGGAGTATCCACACAGGCAAATTCCATTTGCTCATCGACCCTTTCCTGGAATCGAATCCTGCGGCAAAGACCAAACCCTCGAAACTTCATCCGACCCATATCCTTATTTCCCATGGGCACTTTGATCACATCGCAGATGCAGCCGCTATCGCCAAACAAAGCGGGGCTGAGGTTCTTACCAACTATGAGATCGCCACTTGGCTCAGCAAGCACCATGGTGTTGAAAAGACCATCGGTATGAATCTAGGCGGGAGTTATTCCTGCGAACCAGGACGCGTTCATCTCGTGCCGGCACTGCACTCATCGAGCCTGCCCGATGGCACCTATGGCGGTACAGCAGGCGGTTGGGTACTGGATCTTGAACTAGAAGGTTCAACATCCAAGCGGATCTATTATGCTGGCGATACCGCACTCTTTAGCGACATGCAGTGGGTAGCTCGCAAACCAGTTTCATTGCTGATCGTTCCCATTGGCGATCTGTTCACCATGGGTATCGAAGACAGTATTCAGGCGACACGGTTCGTTCACCCTCAGTATGTCATGCCTACGCACTTCAACACCTGGCCGCCAATCGCCCAAGACGAGAAAGCTTGGGCATCCCAGATCGACTCTCAAACCGATGCCGAGCCGATTCTCATGACGGTCGACCAAGCATGGGAGTTACCGGAGTAGCGAACTAACGCCCCAAGACACCGCCGAGATATCGGCCCGACTGAGGCACTTTGCCTTGCTGCAACTCTCGCTCGGTCACGTGCCTGCCATGCTGCGGTGGAACCATGCGGTGGAGCACTACCGGAAGAGGACTTGTGTGGACAACAACATCCTTACCGTGGACTTTCCTCGTGTATTGCTTCGCTTGGGCAGTGCCCATCGAGGCGCTCAATGTGAGTGCAATCGCCGCAAACCAAAGGCCGCGCATTTGAGAAACTCCTGTTGAATAAAATTGGGGACAGCATACGGGGAGTATACTCAGGAATAGTTACATTTCCAAAATTTTTCGTGATCAAGTACAACCTACCTTCGCATCCGCTGGGCCTAACAATCGGCTTTGCATTTTTGTAACGAAGATTCCGAATGTAATCGCTCTTGGTTTGATCCCTACGACCCGTAGCATCGGTCATCTTTACCAAATCCTCATCGATCAGGAATACGATTTCTGTTGAACAGGGTTTGCATCCTGATCAATCTGGGAACAGCCCGTTTGCCAAGCCTTCTATTGACTTGATTATGTCCCCTCCGAGTTGTCCAGTTGAGTTCACGCTTTGGTGGTGCCAACGATTCCATCGCATCGATGCTTGCCTATGGACACCTGACTTGGAAAAGCTCGAGTTGTTTTCGACCATCTGCCAACTGCGTGCTCAATCGTGGATCCATCGACTCGATGAGACCCAAGGCAGCAGTCGAAAACTACTTCGGATCTTCTCAGGTTCTGAGGAACCCAAGCGCGCAGTGGTGATCCGAGATGTTTTAGTCTGTGAGCCTTTCGTCAGACTCCTGGCGTGCATCTCCAAGTCGATTCGAGCCGAACAGATTCGTCGTGAGGTACATCCGATTCTTCATGACGCATTCGTTTCGATTCGACAAGTCCGCTGCTTGGCACTCGATCAACTCATTATCGACTTAGATCGCGGAGCGGTCTGGGCACGAACTCTTAATCGCCTCCGAATCACACTCGAGCGATGGACGGATATGCTCCTTGGAATCACCGCAGCCAAGCAACAGGTTGTCGTGGCGAGCTACTACAACTATGGTTTTAGTTCCGAGCGAATCAGTGAGTTCGCTTATGAAGCAAGCGATTGCGAGAATCGGCTTTCGGCGATGCTCGAAGATTGGTTATTGCTTCAGGGTATACGACGCACGATGCGATCCTTTGGGCCGCATAGGTCTCTGCACCGCGATTGGGATTCGCAATTACGCCATCTGGCGATAGATTTCTTAAACGCTTCGTCGTTTCGGACTGCTTCTGTAACGGATTCCCTGCAACTCGATCAGCGATTCGCTGCCATCGAGCATTGGTTCTCGGTGATCCAAGAAGACGCGACAAATTAACCTGCTTCGATACGTCGCACTGCAGGATCTAGCAATTTGTCTTGTTCTATTGGATCTTTGCTCCTGACGTACGATAAAATGAACTTGTTGTCGATGGGTTTACTTACCCGCTAACTCGTTCGAGGAGCGCATGTCATGGCGCACAATGTCAGATTTTGGATAGCTTCATCCTTGTCGATGGCATTCGCTTTCTTACCATCAAGCTTGCCACTGTTGGCACAAGACAGCTTCGATCTACCTCCCATTCGGTATTCCGATAGCAAATCGAATGACCCGGTCGCTTTGCTCTCGCGAAAATTAGCTAGTGGCGAAGTCGTGCTCGATCACGATGAGAGATTTGGGGTACTACCGAGTTTGCTCAAGGAGCTCAAGATTCCCATCGAGTCGCAGGTTTTGGTTTTTTCAAAGACCAGCTTGCAGATCCACAAGATATCACCGACGAATCCTCGGGCGTTGTATTTCAACGACTCGGTGTATGTTGGGTATGTACCAGGAAGCTCGATTCTTGAATTGGCAGCCAACGACGTGGAACTTGGTGCTGTCTTCTATACCCTCGAAATCGATACGAATCCAAAGAATGTAGCACTGGTTCGAGATCGTGGTCAGTGCCTTAGTTGTCATGCCACGACTCGCACCGAAAATGTACCGGGCTACTTAGTTCGATCGATATATCCTGATTCATCTGGACGGCCTCGAACCGGCAGCAGCAGCTACACCACGGACTATCGCAGTCTGTTCGAAACGCGATGGGGCGGTTGGTATGTTACCGGTACGCATGGCCAAATGCGGCACTTGGGCAACGTGTTTGCCTTGGATCGAAACGATCCTCAAAAAGTCGATGTCGAAACCGGGGCAAACCTCTCGCAATTGCCTGCTAGAGTCCGGCCGAATCTGCATTTGAGTGCTCATAGCGATCTTGTTGCGCTGATGGTCTTGGAGCATCAGATTCGCGTTCACAATTTGATCACCAAGGCCAGTTATGAGACGCGTCAATCCATGGCGATGGATGAGTCGATGAATAAGGCTCTGGATCGACCAATGGATCACCGTACAGAGAGCACTCAAAGGCGGATCGATACCGCAGCCAGGGCTCTTGCCGACGCACTGCTCATGCAGGGCGAACCAACCCTTGAGGATCAAGTCCATGGAACGAGCGGATTCGAAAAGACCTTTCCGCTCGCCGGTCCGTTCGACTTGAAAAACCGATCCCTTCGGGATCTGGATTTGCAGTCGAGACTCTTTCGATATCGACTCTCGTATTTGATCTATACGCCTGAATTCCGAGGCTTACCCAAAGAGGTGATGCAACCGGTGCAAGCTCGATTGAGGGAAGCTCTTGGGGCTCCAGAGTACAAAGACGAACTGGAGATACTCCAAGCCACCCTGCCTGGATGGCTTGTAATGAACTGATTGCAAAATTACTCTGGCAGCGGTCTGTCTTTGGTTTCAGGTAGAAATAGCAATGCGATCAGACCGATGAGGAAGAACAAGCTCATGTAGGTGCATGCATCACGGAAGGCTTGGAGTTTGACTTCCGGTGTTGAACCGACAGGTGCCAATCTCTTTTGCAACTCGCCTAGGGTGATTGGCCCGGTGGCGGCGATGTAGCGGCCCACGTTGTAGCAAAAGCTCGTCCCGGTGCTACGAAGCCGCGTTGGGAAGAGTTCCGGTAGGTAGACAGCAAACCCTGCAAAAAGAGCCAATTGGCAAAAGCCCATCACACCGCTTAGCCAAATCGTCGAGAAGCCGTTGAACGTACGGAAGAAGAGTATCGTAGCGGCCATGGCTGCAAAGTAGCCGATGACGAAGGCTTTCTTGCGTCCGATCTTTTGGCACAGGAAAGTAAACGCTAGCATGCCAAAGAAAGCACCGGTGTTTTGGATAATGCCATTGATGCCACGGAACGTCGATTGCTGGGCTTTGATCTCATCAGCAGTGACGCTTGGATTCTCTTGCTTCATTTGCAACTCGATCACACCGTTGACGAGCTCGGGGGCAAAGAATCCGATGCCCCATACACCAACAACGCCTGCGATGCACAAGAGCAAACCACCAAAGGCAGAAGTCCTCCATCGAGGATCTCCTAGCAAATCCATGTAGGAGCCGAACTTCACGCCGCTCATTCGACCTTCCTCTCGAGCCTTAACCCACTTCTCGGGTTCTTTGAGTCTCCACTGGATGAAGAAGCATAAGAATGCTGGCAGTGCTCCGAGCAAGAACATAATTTGCCAACCGTATTTGGGGTTTATTGCTCCGGACTTGCCTAGTTGCCCGATCGCGATGCTCATGAGTCCTGCGGTGATGTTTCCAAAGGCCGAAAGGGCTTGCAACAATCCTAGCGCAGGAGTTCGGGAACGTTCCGGAAGGGAATCAGCGACCAAGGCGACAGCCAATCCAAAAACACCGCCTACACCCATGCCGGTGATAAATCGGTAGATAAAGAAATCGATCCAACTGGTAGAAAACGCACTTAGGCCCGTACACAGAGAATACATCAACACCGTGATGGCTAGAGTTCTTGCCCGGCCGATGCGATCACCGACGGCACCGAAGATCAGACCACCGGTTGCCCAGCCGATCATGAAGATCGAGGTTGCATAACCTCCATACTGATTGATCACTGGTCCATCGGTTCCATCAGGGAGTAGCGCCTTGAGGGCCTCACCCCGAGCTAGGATAAAGACCTGTTGATCTAGGCAATCGAAGACCCAAGCCATCGAGGCCATGGCAAAGACGAACCAATGGTAGGCCGTGAGACCTTTCCACCAAGGCAAGTTGTCATTGGTATCCGGGGGTAGATCAGAGAGCGAGTAGGGGTCTTGGTTGGAAATGATTACACCTAGCGCGCAGGGAGGAAGAAGATGGCGGGGATAACTGAAGACTCGGCAGTATACATCAAAAGGGCCGTCCATTCCTGATGGGTGAGCTTGGTTCAGATCAAAAAAGCGCCCTCCACAGGGTGTGGTCAAGCGGTCCTAACTCCCATAGCCAAGCAATCGCAAGCCAATATCGCATCCAATTAGACCAGTAACGTCAGCGGATGCTCTCGTGTTTTACTCGGTAACAAGACCCTTTGCCCTACGCGTTGGGATTCAAAGGCTCCGAGGATCATCTCCGTGATTCCTATCGCATCAGTCAACGAACACTTTGGTGCTCTGTCCTGCTCGATGGCTAACATTAAATCCTTGATCGCTGCAAGATGACCATCTTCATAGCTTCCAGCCTTGATCGGCTCCGGTTTTCCAACACCGGCCGAGGTCACCCGCTCCCAATTCTTTCCCGACCGGCCTGAGGACCAACTTCCATCTCTTAAAAGATGTGCCGCTGCCAAGTACCCACTCTCGATCTCCAAAATCCCTTTGGATCCGAAAACCTGCAACGCAAATCGACTCGGACTTGCTGCCATCGCTTTGCGTGATCCAAAGTAACCCATCACCCCATCGTTAAACGTGTACATCACCTGGACATGGTCGCCAGCCAGAGGCCCTAAACCCTCGTTGCCCTCGACCACATGCTCCTTGCGAATCGGTTCTCCGTTTTGCGTCACCTGAGCGACACACGACGCAGGATCCCTTTTGGCGAATGTTCGCATGAGTGCAAAGATGTGCGAACCCAAAACCCACATGTCCTCGGCACCGCCTCGATGATCTTCTTTGCCTCGACCGCGCAACTCAAGCACTTGGCCTATCGCCCCATCGTTGATCAACTCCATGGCGACATCGAGAACCGGTGAATATTGTGCGGTATGGGCGATGGCCAACTTCAATTTGCGATCCTCAAACTCCTTTCGGACCTGATCGCACTCGATCATGGTTCGGCAAAAAGGCTTTTCCATGTAAACATGGCAATTGGCTTTGGCGCAAGCCATGAGCATCTCGAAATGCTGATCAATCCAACGCGGGCAAATCGCCACCAGATCGAGAGACTCCTTGCTGAGCATCTCCCGATAATCTGCGTAGCTATTTTGTGGCTTGAGCCGTTCCTTGGCTTGAGACAACCCCTTGGGATTCGCGTCGGCAAGTGCAACGATCTGGACGTTGGGCAGTTTGGTAAATGGCATATCAACCGCATGTCCGTAATCACCTCGGCCCGTTGCACCGATGATCCCCACGCGGTATTTGCGATCATCGATCGCTCCACTGACACTTTTCATCCCTGCAAAAATTCCACCGGCGACCAGTGCGCCTTGGAAGTTGCGTCTATTGAGCGATTGTCTCATGGCTCGTCCCTCTGTTTTTTGAATTTGGGCAGATTGGTACCGTCATTGATCGTGGGCATCGGCGCTTGGATCTCTCTACGCCACGTGACTAGACGCTGGTGTAGATCCTTGGCTTTGGTCGGATTGATTTGAGCCAAATTTTTTGATTCACCGATGTCTTGATCGAGATCATAAAGTTCGAGCCTGCCGTCTTCGAGGAACTCCATAAGCTTCCAGTTCCCGATGCAAACGGTACTAACCGGTGTGGTTCTCCATGCGTCAGTTCCAGCACCTAGATATCCAGGGAAATGCTGGTAGATCGCATCCCGCTTAAATCCTTCTTGCTCGAGCATCAGTGGCACGAGACTTTGGCCATCGAGGACCTGATTGGGCTTTGGTGCCGAGCCTAGCTCCAAGAGTGTCGCGTACAGATCGACATGGATTGTCGGAACCTTGCAACTGGCGCCCGAGCGGATGTGGTTTGGCCATCGGACGATCAAGGGCACGCGAGTGCCACCTTCGTAGAGACTCCCTTTGCCGCTGCGAAGGGGTGCATTGTCGGTGATACCGCCGGACTTCTTGATCCCCTCGCGCACATACCCACCCACACCTCCATTGTCTGAAGCAAAGATCACGATCGTGTGATCGGAGATCTTGAGCCGATCGAGCGTATCGAGGATTCGACCCACACTCTCATCCACCGATGCGATCATCGCTGCATACGTTGGACTATTGTGTCCCTCACCATCGGAATCGGTAATGCCCTCTTTCTTTTCGAAGCGAGCGATCAGTTCCGGTTTAGCTTCATGGGGGCCGTGCACACCGAAGTGCGGAAGGTACAGAAAGAAGGGCTCCTGGTGGTGCTGATCGATGAACTCGACGGCTCGATCGGTGAGAAAGTCGGCTAAGTATTGGCCTTCGGGGTAGTGGACCTTTGGATTGGTTTCAAAATCAAAATGCTTTCCGGCACTGACGATCGCTTGGTCAAAGCCCCTTTGGCTCGGATGGTATTTCCCAGTGTCGCCGATGTGCCATTTGCCGAACATGGCTGTGGCGTATCCGGCTTTTTTCATTTGCTGTGCGATCGTGTCGCGATCCAATGGCAGTTGGGTGAGGTTGTCGACTGGCCTGAGTGGACGTTTGGTCCAGTCGAATCGCTCGATGCCACCGACGGTGTAGATACCTGTTCGGGCAGGATGCTGGCCTCCGAGGATCGCCGCGCGGGTCGGGGTGCAGTTTTGGCAATGATGATGATTAAGGAATCGGACTCCTTGCTGAGCGAGCTTATCGATATTCGGCGTCTCGTAATAACGGCTGCCGTAACAAGCTAAATCGGTGTACCCAAGGTCATCTGCAAGGATAAAGACGATATTCGGAGGTGCTGCAGTCAGTTGGATCGAACCGAGTAGAAAACTTGCACCAAGAGCGACAGCAAGCAAGAGATATCTCGATAGCATAACAGCAGCGGCCTAGGAAAAGAGAGAATGCGATGGGGTTTCAAACCCACACCAGTCTACTCGATTCCCCAGGCCGCTGCATGCTTGGGAGTCGCTACTGCAAACTCAAATGGATTCAGGCGTTTCGACTGCGAGAACAACTAGCCTTGCGTCGAGCCCGATAGACAAGCCCGACTAGTCCACTTGTGGCCCACAATACCAAAGAGGCCGGCTCGGGCACCGACGGATTGCTGTAGGTGGAACCGTTGCTTAGCATCCACGTTTCCTGACCGTCATTGTTGTTGGAATAACTGTACTGAAGATAAACAAACGGATCTGGAGTATTTGGTAAAGTGAAGAGATCGTTTGGCAGGTAAAAATTCATATCCGCCTTGCCGTTTCCAAAAGACCCATCGACTTGTACAGAAATAACGAAGTCATCTAAATTCATGTCGTAGATAGGGGCCGGAAGATTGCTCGGGTTTGATATCGACCCGTTCGACGATGTATAAACTTTAATATTCGAGATTACGATATGGTCGTCGGCTTCGTCTCCTTTCCCTATTTGGTTAACATCAAGCAGGAAAACCCTTAGTTTGTTGTCCGTCGTAAGAGGAATGTCTGAAAGTTTGATCGTGTGCGTTTTCTTCCCAGCCCCGTTAAAGAATGCTTGCGGATTACTTGTATCCTCCTCAAAGCCGTTGAATGCCGTTACTAAAGCGTCACCGTCTTTTTCATCGGGTGTCGTAAGAAAGACATCCAAATCGCTATGACCTACATTCGTGTGCTGAAACCAAGCGATGAAGTTTCTACGTGCTTCTCCAATTGCCCAATCAGGATCCTCAAGATTGTAAGTTTGACCGATGATGCCACCATAGGTCTGGCATGCCAAGACCGCGTGAGTCACTAGAACGATCAGCAGTCCTAGGCCCGTCGATCTCCTTCGATTTTTTCCAAGTGTTCGATTCAACATTGTCCTTCTTCCCTATTGCACGAAACCAACCTAAAACCTCCCCCAAACCAACGCGGCTTGAAGCTGGGAAAATTCTGGGATTTGCAAGCCTCGGAAAAAATCGAGGTAAGAGCCGTTCTCCAATCGCGGAAACCACCAGCCGAACCCTCGCTTTGTCCTGGTAGATTCCTCTTGGGTGTGTTAAAAACTGAAGACCGAATTAACCGTTTCTAGGCCCCCCAAGGCTCGCGAAAGAGCCCTAGCCCATCTGAAAGATTCATCCTCCATGAGCGAAGTCGAAAATTGCATCATCATCGGTAGTGGACCTGCTGGTTGGTCGGCTGCTATCTACGCCGCGCGAGCGAACCTGAGACCTCTGCTTTTCGAAGGTGCCATGACCGAAGAGAACCGCGTCATGGGCCGCTTTCCAATGGGGCAATTGGCTCAAACCACCGAGGTCGAAAACTATGCAGGTTTTCCGTCGGGCAAGCTCAAGGAGTTCATCGACTCGGCGATCGATCCGAGCCGTCAGTACATGTTCCCACCGGTCGAAGAACATCCTCACGCCGTGACCGGTCCGGAACTCATGGAACTGATGCGTCAGCAAGCCACCAATTTTGGCACGCGCGTGATCACCGACGACATCGTCAGCGTCGACTTTTCGAAACGACCATTGGTCTTAAACTCCAGCGAGAACGGAACCTTCCATACCCACACGGTGATCCTCGCTACCGGTGCTAGCGCCAACTACCTGGGGCTACCGAGCGAAGAGAAGTTCCGCAATCGCGGGGTCAGCGCCTGCGCCGTATGCGACGGCGCTCTGCCTCGCTTTAGAGATAAACCTTTGGTCGTCGTCGGTGGAGGAGATTCAGCCGTCGAGGAAGCGAGCTATCTGACCAAGTACGCATCGAAAGTCTACATGCTCCTTCGTCGTGGCGAGATGCGTGCCAGCAAGATCATGCAAGAGCGAGCGTTGGCGAACCCAAAGATCGAACTGGTGAAATTCTCTGTCGTCGATGAAGTCATCGGCCAAGACGATCCTCGGGTCGGAGTTACCGGTGTTCGCATCCGTAATTTGCAAAGCAACCAGACGAGCACGCTTGAAGCCACCGGCATGTTCCTTGCCATCGGCCATACCCCGAACACCAAGTTCCTAGGTGGCCAAGTCGAGACGCGTGAGAATGGCTATATCGCTTGGAAGCAACCCTATCGGACGATTACCAGTGTCGAAGGTGTGTTTGCGGCGGGGGATGTCGCCGACGACTACTATCGTCAAGCGATCACGTCGGCAGGAACAGGGTGCATGGCGGCACTCGATGCCGAACGCTACTTGGCTAGCGCAGGAATCCACTAGTTCTCTTTCGTAGACAATTCGCTAAAAACAAACACGTCCGTTTGCAGGGAGGAGATGACTGTCTGTGATCAAGAAGGGCCCCAAGACCAAACGTGACGATCCGCATCCAGGAGGCCTTCCGATCGTCGTTCGCGGGGCTCGAGAGCATAATCTACGGAACATCAATGTTCAGTTGCCCCGGAACCAGTTGATCTGTTTTACGGGGGTTAGTGGCAGCGGAAAGAGCTCGCTTGCTTTCGACACCCTTTTTGCCGAGGGCCAGCGGCGCTACCTCGAAAGCCTTTCGACATATGCTCGGCAGTTCGTCGGCCAGATGCCCAAGCCCGATGTCGATTTGCTTTCGGGGCTTGCCCCGGCGATCTCGATCAGTCAAAAATCGACCGGATACAATCCGCGATCCACGGTCGGAACGATCACTGAGCTAAGCGATTTTTTGAGGGTTCTTTTTGCGCGATGCGGGACCGGTTACTGTCCGACATGCGCTTTGCCGATCACCCAGCAAACCCGCGATCAGATGATCGAGAAAATCCGAGGGCTTCTTCCCAAGAAATCCAAATCGGGCTCTGCGTCTCCATGGGTTGCGATCCTTGCTCCGCTGGTTCGGAATCAAAAAGGGTCGCACAAAGACCTTTTTGCCCATCTTCGTCGTCTTGGATTCAATCGTATTCGCGCCGATGACAATCTGTACTTACTCAGTTCGCCCCCTGAGCTCGATAGGCTTTATAAACACAACATCGATGTCGTGGTCGATCGCATTGAGCTCTGTGCCGAATTATTCGAGGCACCCAAGCTCGATGTGATGATCGAGTCGATTGATAAAGCACTCAAGCTTGGCGAAGGATCCATGATCCTGACGCGAACGATACCCTTGGGTAACGAGTCGTCGGGAAGGGATGTCGAATGGGGCTGCGATTCGGCCCATGATGTGATTTATTCCGTGCTGTATTCCTGCTTGAAATGTGGTACTTCGTATCCGAATCCAACACCACAGCTTCTGAGTTTCAATTCACCCCAGGGAGCCTGTCCGGATTGTGAAGGACTTGGGCTGGCGAGTTTCTTTACCGAAGAGTCCTTGATCAGAAACCCGGATCTTTCAATCCACACCGGATTGATCGAATTGCTGGGAAATTGGGACTCGATGCCGGTGTGGCTCAAGCGTGCGTTGGCTGAGTATATTCAGTCGATCGAAATCCTTTTCAAGATGAAAAAGGGACTTCTCAAAACCCGTTGGGCTGATATCTCCCCGCCGGTTCGCAAGGCGATACTCTTTGGAGATGGCAAGCAGCTAACGTATGTCAATCAACCCTCGGTCGGAGGTAGGTACTATCGAGGCATCGCCAACGATTTGATGTTTATTTATCGCAATACCACCAACGAATCGGTTCGAACGCGTTATCAGCGGTATTTGCAAACAGCCACTTGTCCAGCCTGCGATGGCCAGCGGTTAAACCCACAAGCTCGGTCGATTAAACTGAAAACTCTTTCGGACGGGTTTAGCGATCAGGAGGCTTGGTGTTCGATTGGCCAGTGCTGCTCGATGTCGATCGACCAAGCGGTCGCTTTTTTCTCGAACATTGAGCTGACATCCACGCAGCAAATCATTGCCAAGGAGGCCCTCAAAGAGGTACGAAACCGACTTGGTTTTCTCCAAGATGTGGGGCTTGGATATCTTTCTCTTGACAGGTCCGCACCGACTCTTTCTGGGGGGGAATCGCAACGTATACGACTAGCGAGTCAGATTGGAGCTGGGCTTACAGGGGTGCTCTATGTTTTAGATGAACCGTCGATCGGCTTGCACGCTAGGGACAACGAGAAGCTATTGCGTTCGCTAAAGAAACTTCGCGACATCGGCAATAGCTTGATCGTCGTCGAGCACGATGAAGACACGATGAGAGCCTCGGATGTGCTAGTCGATTTTGGTCCGGGCCCTGGGGTCAAAGGAGGTGAACTGATCGCGACCGGATCGGTCGAAGAGATCTCGGAAAATCCTCGAAGCCTAACAGGTCAGTTCCTCAGTCGCCGCCGAGTGATTCGTAGGCCCGAAGCCCGGCGAAGCGGTTCAGGAAAAACGCTTCGAGTCCTTGGGGCCAAGCACAACAATTTGCAAGGCATCGATGTTGATTTTCCACTTGGTCGTTTGATCGCTGTGACGGGAGTCAGCGGATCGGGCAAAAGCTCGTTGGTCACAGACATTCTTTCACCGGCTCTGCGAAATGCCTTAAACCGAGCCGAAGATACTCCCGGCGAGCATAAAAAAATAGTCGGTATCGAGCACCTGGACAAACTCATCGAGATCGATCAGTCTCCGATCGGGCGAACACCTCGAAGCAATCCTGCGACCTACATCAAGCTCTTTGACGAGATTCGCGATCTGTTTGCCGAGTTGCCCGAGAGCAAGCGGCGGGGATTTGCACCGGGTACTTTTAGCTTCAATACCGAGCTGGGACGATGTTCGCGGTGTGAAGGACACGGCGCGTTGCGACTCGACATGGAGTTCCTTGCCGACATCTGGGTTCCATGTCCTGTTTGCGAAGGTAAAAGGTACGCAAGATCGACACTGCAGGTTCTCTTTAAGGGCAAGTCGATCGCCGATTGTTTGGACTTGGATGTCCAGCAAGCCATTGAGCATTTCGACGCCTTTGAAAAAATAACTAGCAAGCTCAAAACTTTGGCCGATGTTGGGCTCGAGTACATCAAGTTAGGGCAACCCTCGCCCAGTCTTTCGGGGGGTGAGGCTCAGCGGATCAAGTTATCGCGAGAACTGAGCAAACGCGGGACCGGTAGCACAATGTATGTGCTCGATGAACCGACGACCGGCCTGCATTTCCATGACATCGACTTGCTGCTTCAAGTCCTGCATAACTTGGTCGACAAAGGGAACACGGTGGTCGTTGTCGAGCACAACCTGGATTTGATCCAATCGGCCGACTGGGTGATCGATTTGGGGCCTGAAGGTGGTGCAGGGGGGGGAACAGTGCTGTGCTGCGGAACCCCTGAGCAGATTGCGGAGGTTTCAAACTCGTATACGGGAGTTGCACTGAAGCATCATCTTCAGACGCACAGTTCCAAGCCATCGAGCAAAAAGGGTTCTGCTGCGGCAAAGAAGAAATCGATCAAGGAGAAACCGCTGGCGGAAACTCCTAAGCTCCAGAGTCCTGCGATGCAGGATATATGCGTCGTCGGAGCAAGCCAACACAATCTCAAGAACATCGATACGACCATCCCCAAACAGGCCATGACGGTTTTTTGTGGGCACAGCGGCAGTGGTAAAACATCGCTAGCGATGGAAACCATTTATGCCGAAGGACAAAGGCGGTTTGTCGAAAGCCTCAGCCCTTATGTCCGCCAGTTCGTAGGTCAAATGCCTAAGCCTCCGGTTGAGCGTATTGATGGGCTAGCTCCCGCGATCGCCATCGAGCAAAAGGGGCTTTCTCATACGCCTCGCTCAACGGTTGGCACAGTGACGGAGATCTATGACTACTTCCGAGTACTCTTTGCTCGGATGGGAAAACAGCACTGCACGCAATGCGATGTACCGGTAGAAGCCCAGACGATCGATCAGATCCTCGATCGATGGATGCAAAAGAAAGCCGAAGCGGCTGAAAATGCGAGCCTGCCTCAACGTTGTTTGATCCTTTCGCCAGTGGCCCCCCATGCGAACCAGAACCTCGATACATTTTTGCAAGATCTATTGCGAATGGGTTATACGCGAATTCGCGTCAACGGGAAGACTCAACAGATTGATGATCAGTTAAAGATTTCAGCCAAGCAAGTGCAGCAACTCCAAGTCGTGGTGGATCGCATTCAGTTCGACCAAGTCGATCGCAAGCGACTGGCCGATAGCGCTTCGACGGCACTAGGACTCGGTTTGGGTATCTCGCAGCTTGCGATGGTCGATGATTCACGGCCTGAAGCCAGATGGAAGGTGGAAACCTACTCGCTGCACTCGGCCTGTCACGCGTGTGGTATCTCCTTTGAGTCACTCACACCGCATTCTTTCTCGTTCAATTCATCCGTTGGTTGGTGCGAAGCTTGCACGGGACTCGGAACCCAAAAGGGAACCGATCCGATGATGTTTATCGATGGAGGCTTAAGTCTCCTTGACGGTGGACTACTGCTGTGGACGCCAGGGGAGCACCCGATGGATAAGGTGCTTTTGAAAGCCATGGCAAGGCAACTCGATTTGCCCATCGACGAGCCATTTTGTCAGTGGACCAATAGGCAGTTGCATACGTTGTTCCATGGTTCGGCCGATGCACAGATCCCTGTCTACCGGAGCGATTTATCCGATGCACAGGATTCGACTCATCCGTGGTTTGAGTTTCGATTCGAAGGGATCATTCCGACGCTGGAGCATTTCTCAAGTTACAAACATGAAATTCGGTATCGAATGCAAGAGTACCTAGCCGATGTGCCTTGCAGAATGTGTGCGGGGGCCAAGATCAATCCACAGGCAGCTCACATGCGGTGGTTTGGCCGCAGGCTCGGAGAGCTCATGCTCATGCCGCTCGATGAACTGCTCCCTTGGATTCGCGCGATCGATCTTTCGAAGCACGAGGTTCAAGTTGGAGGCGAACTGCTGCGTGAAATCATTCAACGATTGGAGTTCCTAGTCGATGTCGGACTGGACTACTTGACCTTAGGTAGAACGGCAAACACCCTCTCGGGTGGCGAGGCGCAGCGGATCCGTTTGGCAAGTCAACTCGGTACGGGTCTATCTGGAGTGTTGTATGTTTTGGATGAACCCACGATTGGGTTGCATCCGAGGGACAACGACAAACTGATTCGTGCCATGCACAATCTTAGAGACTTGGGAAATACCCTGCTGGTTGTCGAGCATGATCGGGATGTCATTCGCAGCTCTGACGCGATTCGAGATTTTGGACCTGGTGCTGGCCCACAGGGTGGTAGGATCGTGGCCCAAGGATCCTTGGAGGAGATTCAAGAAAATCCTGATTCCGTTACAGGCCCCTATCTCAAGGGAACCAAGTCGATTCAGATCGACAATACTCGGAAGCCAATTATTGATCCGGCGACATCTAAGGAAAAATCGAATTGCAAGTGGTTAACCATTCGCCGGGCGTCGCACAACACGCTCAAGATGATTGATGTGGACATCCCTCTCGAGCACATGATCGCCGTGACCGGACCGAGCGGTAGTGGTAAGAGTTCGTTGGTTCAAGGCATTCTTTACCCAGCGCTGGCCAGGAAGTACCATCGATCGAACTTGATCGTAGGATCCCATGGAGGCATCGAAGGAGAGAATTATCTCAACAAGATCATGCAGGTCGACCAGTCGCCACTTAGCAATAGCCCAGCCAGTACGCCGGCGACTTACACCGGGGTGTTTGATCTAATCCGTCAGTTCTACGCACAGCTACCGATGAGCGATGTGTTTCATGCGAGCTATTTCAGTTTCAACACGGGGCTTGGACGCTGTGAGGCTTGCGAAGGCGTTGGAAAACGATGCATCGAAATGCATTTTCTGCCCGATGTTTGGATCGAGTGCGAAGTTTGCCAAGGCAAGCGGTTTAAGGAACGGGTATTGGCCATCAAATTTCAAGGCCACAACATCAATGATGTCTTGGAATCGACTACCGCTGAAGCCTTGGAGCTTTTTAAAGATCAAACGAAGATCGCAAGGATGCTCAAGATGATGTGCGATGTTGGGCTGGGCTATGTCAAACTCGGACAAAGCGCACCGACCCTTTCAGGGGGAGAAGCTCAAAGGGTCAAGCTCGCTGCGGAATTGGTCAGACCCACAACTGGGAAAACTCTTTTCGTGCTCGACGAGCCTACGACCGGGTTGCATTTTGATGACATCAACAAACTCATGAATGTGCTGAACCGATTGGTCGATCAAGGCAATACGGTGGTCATCATCGAGCACAATTTGGAGGTCATACGCAACGTCGATTGGGTGATTGATCTAGGTCCGGAGGCTGGACGCAATGGAGGCGACTTGGTTTTTGCGGGCAGCCCACTGGATTTGATCAACTACGCCCGGGCATCGAACCAGCAAGGGAAATCTCCAGGGAAACATCCAAGCTATACTGGTGATGCTCTTGCGCAGTGGGAGACGATTCGCACCCAGGCACAACCGACCCATGTCGTACGCGCAAAACGCACTGCGAAAACTAATAAAAAGCCGAAACAATCCGAGTAACCGCACAAGCCCTGCTCGCTTCAAACTCTGCTCGCTTGCTCACGAGGTATCCAATGAGATCATCAAGTCAAAATCGGTTCCAGCTTTGTTTGCTATTGGTTCTATTTCTATGGATCACCCAGACCTTTGCATTGGCACAAACATCACCTGAGGGATGGGTAAGGGTTGATATTGCCAGAGACACTTGGCTATCGAACTATCCAAGTGAGCAGAGCGGATCCAATGGAGCAGCCCCTAGGCTCAAACTCAAATCGATCATCGAGCTTTCGATCATCGACTTCCAACCAGGCATTTTGAAAGGAAAGAAGATCCAGCAAGCCAAGCTGATGCTCAAGGTTGAAGGGGATAGGCCCATCGAGCGGGTTACCTTAAGCACGCTCAGTGCCGACTGGATTGAAGGGAATGGGTCGAGCTATCAAGTCGTCAACGGAGCATCGACCTTTACTCATCGAGTCTATCCAACCGAGCGTTGGTTCGGCTCGGATGTGACAGCAGTCGGTATAGGGCAGGGCAATACGCTCTATGCATCGGTCGATGCAAAGCCGGCGGATACCAAGGGATGGGTTGAATTGGACATCCCCCCAGAGATTTTGCTTGCCCGAGTCCATGGTCTGAGTTACGGCATTCTTTTGATGGATGACACTGGGAGCACTTGGACACGCAAAGGAGAAGAATTCAAACAGGAGAATTTCCCAAATCGATTTGTTGCAAGTAAGGATTCGAACAAATCCAGTTCACCATACATTCTGGTCAAGTTTGCAAGTGACTCGCCTGATTCGCGAGGCGACAAGCCTAAGTCGATTGACAAACTCAGTTTTGTCCCGGCCGACAAACTCGACCCGCGAGCTCGGTTAACTTGGCAGATCGATTCCAAGGAAAGCGAGCGACTCATCGGGTTTCGGGCAAAACTAGACGGTCAGTGGATCGATCCATTTTGGGTTCCATCGATTCGAAGCCATCTGAAGCACCAATTCTGCATGCCCCTGGATCGACTATTCGACAAGAAAGTAGGGCTGGTAACTCCCGATTCGAAAGAGGCGAAAATTAGTGTGCAGACGATTGGGCTCGACGGGCAACTCGGAGATCAGCAGAGCATTCAAATCCCCATCGAGGTTCGGGACGAAACGCCGCTGACTCTCGATCCGATCGCTTCGAGCAATCTATCTGTCTCCAAGCAACCGAGTTGGGACGGAACACTCGAAGGTGCAGAAACCAACTGGGGCGTGATTGATCCCTTGGACATCTATGTTTCCAAGAGCAACACACTGATTCCCTCACAACGTAGTACCTACCTGCGATCCAATCATCTCTTCGATGCAAAGGAAAAAAAGATTTCGCTCGATCTTGCCCGGGGGGCGTGGGCAGGTTTCCAGCTGGTTTCCAAGTTACCATCTACACCGAAACTCACTTGGACGTGGGAGAATGCAGGGGATATCAACCCGCAATTGCAAACTTCCCGCATTGAATTCTACGCTTACCGAGACGTCCCAAGTGGTGATCAATCGATTCCAGACCCGTTAATTCCACTGGCTACCGATATCCAATTCCCTCGGACTGCAAGTCGAATCGACCGTGCGAGTGCTGCTTCGAACTGGCTTATCGAAACATACATTCCACCGGAAGTTCCGGCGGGAAATTACAAAGCCAAACTCAGTATTGAGCAGGGGGGTAAGTCTGTCGAGCTTGCGATATCTATCCAAGTCCACAGCGTTGTGATCCCAAAGACACTGAGTTTCTTGCCTGAGATGAACTGTTACGGTTTACCTGCCAATGACATCGATTACTATCGACTAGCCCAACGCCACCGGACGGTTGTTAATCGAGTGCCTTATGGCCAGGGCGGTAAGCTCGCCGAGGGTTGCGCTCCGGTATGGAAAAATGGCCAGTTCGACTGGACTGCATTCGATCAGCGGTTTGGAAAACTCTTTACGGGTGAAGCGTTTGCGGATTTGCCCCGAGGAAGCGTGCCCATCGAGTGTTTCTATTTGGCGATGCACGAGAACTGGCCTTCTGAGATCGAACCAAACTACAACGGCAGCTATTGGGCCGATCAAGCGTTCACCAAGGAGTATCGCCAAGCTTGGGTTTCATCGATCGCTCAGAGTTTTGACCACTTTGCTCATAAGCGTTGGATGCAAACTCGCTTTCATGTTTATCTGAACAATAAGAACAATTTCAAATCCAAAGGTTGGTCACGAGGATCTTCACCTTGGCTATTGGACGAACCGGCGAACTTTCAAGATTACATAGCGCTTCGTTATTTCGGGCTGGCGTATTTGGATGGGTTGCAAGGATCCCAAGAAGCACGCAAGCTTGGTGGAAGTGTTGGTATCGATCGAGCCAATGGAAACGATTTGCCCCAGGTGGTATTCCGAGCCGATATCTCTCGACCTCAGTGGCAGCGCAACACGCTCGATGAGATGCTCAAGTTCAACGTGGTTGCCAATGGTGCCTACAAGGAGTACGAGTCGCTAGTGCTGGATCGGAAATTCCGATATGGCCAAGAGGTGGTCGTCTATGGAGGCAACAATCCGATCGGTAAGAGCAATGCATCGGCGGTGGCTTGGAGCTGGGACGCTTGGAGCTCAGGCGCAGACGGAGTTTTGCCATGGCAAACCATCGGCACGAATGCTTCGTGGAAAAAGGCGGATGAATTGTCGCTGTTTTATCCCACCGAAGAGTTGAAGATCCCGGGACCAGTTCCCTCGATCCGGCTTAAGGCATACTGTTATGGTCAGCAGGATGTCGAGTTATTCGAGCATCTTGCGAGCAAGGCCAATATGGATCGGTATCGATTCGGTGCGAAACTCAGAAGCTCGCTAAAACTAAAGTCTCAGCAGAAGGCCGAAGGAGATTACGCCGAGCCGGCCATGTGGAACGACTACGGTTCCTTGACCCCCGAGATGCTCCACCTTTGGCGAGTCCAACTCCTGAAGTTAGCTAGGTAAAGTTATGTCTTATTAGGGGATCTTGTCATGAGGCTATCGAAACTGACAATCGGAGTAACCTGAAAACAGCAAAGCTTAAAGATTTCGTTTTAAGTGTCGCAACTTATCCATTGAAGCCATGTTATGCTAATGCAGTCGAGTAGGTTTCTGGAGAATTTACTGCTTTAATCGAGGAGTTTTACCATGTCAACGACGGAGGTTTCATCGAGAATTTTCGAAGAGATCGCGGAGCTATTCGCTTCGTGTCCATCCGATGAAAAAATTCTCGAGTTTCAGCCATCAGCTCAAACGACTCGTCGTATTTCTCAATTGCTCGAAGCGGGTCGATTGGGACAAATTGACGAGACTCAAAAGCATGAACTCGACTTGTACGAACAAGCGGAGTTGCTGATGAGGTTAGTCAAAGCGCAGATCCGCGCAAGGCTTGGCCAATAGAACGCGATGAGCGAGTATGTTCCGGTTGAAATGCGGCGTGCTGTTCGCGAGCGAGCCTCGATGCGATGCGAGTATTGCCGAAAGCCACGCTAATCTGGCCCTAGCAAACCAAGCTTCTGTTGCAAATGCTCGAACAAAGGTAATTTCCTGTAATCCTGTGCGTTTTTAAGGCTTGTCGTGATCCGGCTTGAGACTACGGCAAGCACTTCGGGTATATCGCAAAACCGTAAAACACCACTCAAAACGAACCCCTTCGAATACGCCTCCGGGTCGAGCGAATGCAACTCCAACGCTTCGATCGCGTTTGGGTCGAGCAGTGCGACATGCAGTGCATGTACCGATCTTTGAATACCGGCCTTCAATCGCACTGCATCGATACTCTGCTCGGAGCAGATGGCTTTTATGGATTGCAATACCCCAGCGACCTGCCTCCCCTCGAGCGACCAGCCCACGAGCAAATAGGATCGCCTCCAATGCAGTCCGATCTTGTCAGTCGTATCCCATCGCCAAGGCCCGGTTCCTTCTGGAAAAACCAAATAGGTTGTTCGCTTTGGATCGGCTTGGGCGATGAGGCTACGCCAAGCTTGTCCGAGTATCTGACCTTTGACCAATCCGTCTCCATTGACATTCTCGCGACTTAAGGCATCAGGGTTGTTGATGGTCGTCCAAGCGTCCCAGAGCGACTCGTCGGGCAGGATCACGGTCGAAGAGTCCGAGGGCTCGACCAAGTACTCGATCTTAAGGAGCGTTGCGCATGGGAGCGAGCTTGATTGGCACTCGAGCTGTGTGATCGCCCAATCTCCCTGCGATATCCTTCGTTCGGTGTCTATCAGTTGGACTTTCTCCTCTGGCTTGCGACCAAGCTTGTCCGAGTCCTCTTTTTGATTCGGAGCAAATTGAGGCAGTCGCCCGAAGACTGAACCTGCGATCTCGTCTCGAATCGAATCGGATCTTGCATTCCATTGACCGATGTCCGCTGGTAGTGAACCGTTTTGCGCTGAGGGACTGATGGCTTTGGGCACAAACCACTCTTGGACATCTGTGACTCGCTCATCGGCTGGGAGTCGATCGAAGACCTTCAAGTCCGACTTTGCCCAGAGAGGTACAGCGGCCCGTTCGATCTTGCGTCTCGAGCCGAGCAGATGGCGATCGAACCAGACGAAGCAGCCGAGCTGGAGTTCCTGGGTGTCTTCGTGCCCGCCAGTCGTCCAATGGATTCCGAGATTGGACTTGGACTCTAGACCGTAAACTGCGCGAACTTGTTTATGGATACGAAAAACTCCCTCGAGCGGAAAAATGGGATCCTCGTCGGTATTCTCAATCAAGAGGGCTCTTGGATGAACCAGTGCAGCTAGAGTCGAGTAATCCCAACCGTATCGATTGTTAAAGAACATGCAATCGCAGTGGCCTCGAATCACTTGGTCATTGACGTGATCTCTCAAGTCAGTGATCCCTGCGACGGGTGAGGCGACTTGGATTCGTTGGTCAAGGGCTGCGGCATACCAGCTATAAGCTCCCCCGCCACTGCGACCAGTTATCCCAATTTTGGTCGCGTCAACATCGGGTCGACTCACCAAGTAGTCTACTGCTCGGATGGCGTTCCAAGCTTCCACGCCTGCGGGTGTGTATCCTCGCGAAGGCCAATCCCAACGGTTCATACGATGGAGCCCATGATGGATTCCTTCGATTTCTCCGAGTTGAATCGTATCGATTGCCATCGAGATATAGCCCTGAAGTGCAAACCAAGCTGGGTGATGTTGGTAATGGGTTTTGTTGCCGAGGCTCACGCTATTTTCTTTGACTTGGCCATGCCCGCAGACATAAAGAACCGCGGGTAAGGGCTTATCGATTTGTTTGGGACGGTACAAGTTCGCAGTCACGTAGAGCCCTGGACTGCTTTGGAAGTGGAGCTTTTCAACGACGACATTCTCGAATTCAAGACTGCCGGTTGTCTGAGCAGATAGTTCGCTTGAGCGGGATTCTAAATCCGGTAGCCCTAGCATTTCGACGAGTTGACTTCTGAGGATTTCTCGCTGGCGGGCCCAGTCCTCTTTGGTGGTGAATTGTTTTAGGTTGTTTGCTTTTTCAATTTCCAAAACGCGCTGCGCGAGGACTTGGCGAGTCAATTCGATTCCAGGATTGTCCTGCGGGTTCGATGCACTCTGCTGAGCAAAGAGGATCTGGCTCGTGAGAATAAAAAACGCAAAACAAATCGCGAGTGTTTTGGACATAACGAATGATGAAAAGGTGATGAATTTGCTTGTGACCCAGCCCCAATATACTCACTTCTGGGGTTATGCTGTTGTTTTGGGCACGAGGGACATTTTGGAATCAGATAGTGATCAAGCGACCTGCTGAGCCTACATGGCTTGAGAACCTGCTGAGCAACCAATGGCTGGGCAACCTTTGGGCGATCACCGCCGCCTTTGGGACCTATTTTTGCATGTACATGTACCGCAAGCCTTTTACTGCAGCGGGTTTTAAATCAGAGTCGATAGGGTCCGATGCCGTTGGGGATTGGGATCAAAAAGCCGTTCTCGTCTCGGCGCAGGTAATCGGGTATTTGCTCTCGAAGATCATTGGAATTCGGGTCGTTTCAGAAGCCCAACGCCTGCAGAGGGCTTGGATCATTCTGGGGTTGATCCTCTCGGCCCTTGGTTCACTGTTGCTTTTTGCCTTAGTACCCCGATCATGGCAAGCTCCTTGCATGTTCCTCAACGGACTGCCGCTTGGGATGGTCTTTGGCCTGGTGCTCGGTTCGCTCGAGGGGCGTAGGATGACCGAAGCTCTTGCGGCGGGACTGTGCGCGAGTTTCATCTTGGCTGGGGGAGTCTCGAAGACCGTCGGCCAGTCGTTGATCGATCAAACTCAAAAGCAACTTCATTGGAGCCTGATCGACTCGGAACGCTGGATGCCATTTTTCGCAGGACTGTTATTCTTGCTTCCGATTTGCATCTTTGTGTGGATGCTTCACCAGATACCCCCTCCGACGCAATTGGATCAAGTTGCACGAAGCCCACGGGATCCGATGCGCAAGGAGGATCGATGGCGGATCCTTAAGACCTACACGGTGGGTATTTGCGCCGTGGCGTTGATGTATCTTGTCGTAAGCATCCTAAGAAGCTTGCGGGACGATTTTGCTCGCGAGATCCTCACGGGTCTTGGAGCGACGATTAAGTCTGTGGATTATGCAAACATCGATTTTTGGGTCATGCTCGTTGCGACACTTGCCAATGGCGCCGCGGTGTTGGTCAAAGACAACCGAAAAGCGTTGCAGTTGGCCTTTGCTACCTGTTTGGTCGGATTCGGGATCCTGCTAGCGACGGTGCTTGGCCATCGCTATTGGTTCGGTCTTTCGCCGACGATGCTGATGGTTCTAATCGGCGCGGGTTTGTACTTGCCTTATGTCGCTGTCCACACCACGGTATTTGAACGGATCATCGCCTGCACGCGAGACCGCGCCAACGTAGGATTCATGATGTATGTTGCCGATTCGGTCGGCTACTTGGGATTTGCGATTTTGATCTTGGCCAAGAATTTTTTCATCGGACAGATCGAAGAGAAAAGATTTGCCGAGCTGTTTCTTTGGATTTGCATGATCGGAGCGATTGCCAGCATTTTCGCTGTAGGGATCGCTATGCGAAAATTCAGATCGATTGAAAATCGGTCTGTCTGATCTGTCTGATCTGTCTGATCTGTCTGATCTGTCTGATCTGTCTGATCTGTCTGATCTGTCTGATCTGACAGATCTCATTTAGCACTCTCCAAGAACGCGATCAGATCCGAAAGTTCTTGGAGACTCAACTGACTTTCGAGTCCTGCGGGCATGATCGAGACGTTGCTAGGTTCGCGAGCTTCAATGTCGGTGAGTTCAATTGACCTTCGTTTGTCGGCAGAAACTTGCAAAACCAACTCCTTGGGCGACTCGGACACGATGAGCCCTTGGACGACCTCGCCGTCTTGGAGTTGGACTTTGATGCTTCGGTAAGCTTGTTCGAGCCTGGCGCTGGGAAATAAAATGGCTTCGAGCAAATCTCGTTTGGATCGAGACTGTCCGATTTTACTGAGGACTGGACCGACGTTGCCTCCGACATAGCCGACCTGATGGCAAGCGCTGCAAGCGGCCTTCGAGGAGCGAAACACGTGGTAACCTTGTTTGGGATCGCCTTCATTGAGTTTGCCTAGCCACTGGAGGACTTTGTCCTGGACATCTTGATCCGGTCGGGTCCAGGTTTCGAGGGACTCTTTCCACTGTTTTTGAATCTCGGCTGGTCGATCCTTGAATTTCGAGAGTACGGCATCGACGCTTAGGGTTTTGGCACCTGGCAGTTTCGAGAGCGCATCGAGCAAGCGTAGATCTTCCGATGGCTTACTAGCCTTGGCGAAGGCTTCGATGGCTATGGGGAGCTCCAAGGGTCCTGCGTTTGCGAGTTGATTGACAAGCAGTTCTCGCGAAGATTCGGATCGCAGGGGAAGTTTCGAGATAGCTTGCCAAGCCAGTAAACGTCGGGTCTTAGGTTCCCGAGCCTCCTGATCTAAGGGGCCGAGGGCTTCTTTGAGCAGACTCAACTCGATCGATTCGTCGATCGCCGAGCCCTTGGGCATCGCCGCAGCCCATGACAGAATCAGAGAGTTTTTATTCTCGATCGAAGGATCACCAGATAGTAATTTTCGCAAATGGGAACTTATCGCTTGCTCGATGGACTTTGTATTTCCTTTCCAAGTGCTATTTTGCAAGGCCGTTAGCCAGTTGATCAATCCCACGGCAGTTTGCACGTTTCTCGATTCCTCATCGGAGGTCTGCTCGATGAGTTTTGCGATTGGGTCGTTCCAAGCTTCTGGGACGGGCTTTCCTTGAAGCTTCGCGAGAATCATCGCAGCGGGGGGTATTGAAGTTGTTTTTGTTGACGAAGCATCTTTCGAGGGGCTATCGCTGTGGCCAACAAGCAGTTTTTCGACGACCCAGTTTGCCACATCGGAGTTGTCGGACCAGCGGGCAAGAAGTGCCAGAAGCGGCTCGCTGACGGGACTCTTGGATTGCTCGATTCGCTGGGTGAGTGCCTCGAGAATCGACTTGCTCCACTGTGGATGGGCTTCAAGGACTCCGAGCCCGAATTCCGAGGTCTCTTGGTCATCGGCTAACGCCATTTGCAATACTAAATCGCCGTGTTTGTCGGTGAGTTTATTGCGATGCTCTAAGACTCGAGCCAAAGCGACCGTCGAGGCGAAGATTTGCTTGGACTCGATAGCCACCTGCAGAGCATCGATGAGAGGTTGATCTTGGGCTCCTTCGATCATGGCATAGATCAAAGAGTGGCGCAGCGTTCGATCTGTTTGAGAGTTGTTGATTTGATGGAGTATCTCAGGTAGTTCGGTTTGGATACCGATCCGCCCAAGAATTTCTGCTGCACTTCGACGCAGTGAAGCATTTGGACTGACCAATAGCTCTGCGGCTTTGGCCCGAGCTTCTTGAATCCGATGAAGCGATGCTAGATGGCAGGCAAGTATCGCAACCTGGGGATCTGCATCGCCCATGGCGCTAATCACTCTGGAATCAAAGGCCTGACGCATCGCTGCTTGCTGCTGTGGGCTTGTACGAGTCAGTGCAATCGAGAGATCGGTCAAGGCTTTGAGTGCAGGCGGATCCTTGGGGCTAGAGTTATCAACTCGAAGGCCTTTGAGTCGATAGATGCCTCCGGTGGCGACCCGTTGGTCTGTTCCGGAGCTTGGGCAACAAAGATCGTACCAGCCGCCGGTATCAACAATAAGCATGGAGTCGTCGGAGTCCAAGAGAACATCGACTGGATGGAAGTCGATGCGATCGGAACTGACCAGCGGATAAGACGTCGCTTTGTAGTGGGCTTGATCTTGCTTTTTGAAGAGATGATGCAGGCTGATTTGATGCAGGTTAAACTGTGCGCATAGCAAGTAGCCTTGGGATATATCCGCAAGGTCGTCCGATGAGGTTTTCTCGGGTTTGGGTAGATTGAAATTCGGAGAGAGCGAGTCTATATGCAGAAGTCCCGCCGGGGCTGCTGGGCCGAGTTCTGCTGTTGGTTGCATTAAAGGTCCGGTGCGTGGGTGTCCATCGAGAACCGCATGGGGCTTACCGAAAACCGCACCATAGGTAGCTGCACCGATACCATCGCGGAAACCGTGGCGAGGGTGATGCAAAAAAGTTGCGCAGAAGAATCGATCGCCGTTGGGGAGCCAAGCGATATCGACGAGATTATCCATTCCGCCGGTCATGACCGGATCGATCGGACCACCATCGGGATGTCTGCGATACAGGTGAGAAGCCTTGCTCTTCCAATCTTTACCCGAGAGGATCTGGTGGGACTGCTCAGCAAAAGCGGCCTTGGTCCAGTAAATCCAGCCATCGGGTCCTAGCCACGGACCGTGCAGGTCGTTCGCACAACCGGTAAGGGTGGTTCCGTCGAACCAGACCTCTCGTTTTTCACAAACTCCGTCGCCATCGGAATCGGTAAGCTTCCATATCTGTGGAGGTGCCGTGACGTAGATGTCCTTGCCGATGCACAAGACCCCTTCAGGGAAGCTTAAGTTGTCGGCGACGACTTGACGCTGATCGAACTTACCATCGTTGTTGGTGTCTCGGAGTCGGACGATGCGATGTGGTCGAGAGACGAGTTGTTGTTGAACCGTCTCTTTGACTTTGAGGTTCCAGACCGACTCGGCCAGAATTAGCGATCCGTCGGGCGCGAAGGTTGCCACGATGGGCCACGTACAAAGTTCGTCCGAGGAGACTTTTTCGATCGAGCAAAACTCGGGGATCGAAAAGGGAATCGAATCCACTTGGACTGTCTTAGTCTTCCAAGGTGCAATCTGGGTGTCTTGTGCCGGGGCGTTTCCGGCAAGCATTGCAAGACAAACAAGAGATTTGCAAAGGCTCAAGGTTTGGGGTTTCATGATCATGCCGCAAGTAAAAGGGGCTATGGAAAGTTCTTCGGGTGTTTTTATGGGTTAAAGCATCGGCTTTTTCGTAGTCAGCTACGCGGTACTCGTACTGGTGATCGTACTCGAAACGCCTAGATCGATTCGAGCCGAGCACTTATTTTAGGAAACTGGAATCCAAGTTTCTGGCTCACAGATCGACTTCACCCAATGGATTTCCTTCGAGTACGAGCCCGTCCCCAGAGCGACGGCAACCTTCTAGCGGTACATAGGGCTCGATGGGCTTGGGGAGCCTTTTGGATTCTTGGCCAAACGTTGGAGTTCCGAGGCGTCATCTTTTGGCAGCGGCTCGAGACTCGTATCGGGTTGTGTTCCGTTTGGTAATTCTTCATCGAATCGCCGGGGGCGAAGGATTCGGCTGGCGATGTTTCCGGAAGCTACTCCGATGGCTCGCGAAGCTGGTGCGGAGACAAAGGGGATCTCATTGAGTTGTGGTGTCAGGGCGGTTGAACCCAGGAGAGCGGAACCTGTGATGTTGGCAAACGTGTGCGAAACCATCGACTGTTCGATCGTAGGATCGGCGTTCTGTTGCACGTAAGCCAGAGCATCCTGAGTGACAGCGATTTGCTGACCTACCGGCGCAAGAGGGACATAACGCATGGCGGCGTACGCTCCTGGCCAAGGAGCCATCGAATGATTTTTGGCCCTGGCTGCTTCATAGATGGCTGCAGCGGGATTCTTTGAATTCACCGAAAGCGTTTTGGTGTAAGGGTTGTAGGTATCGAAACGGTAGACCCGAGGTGGGAACATGGCGTAGGCACCGACTCGAGCAGCACCATCGGTGTACTTCCACAGTGGATGAATATCTGGATTGGCTTCGAGTCGTTTCCACTGCTCGATGGGATCATGATGATGGACTTCGACAATCACATCGTGAAGATCGTTGTCTTCGAGGTAGGTCATGGCTGCGATGAGTGCATCTTGTTGGGTCGACTCAGGGGGAGCATCCAAGGGGCCCAGGCGGTTGCTTGTGAGTTTTCTTCGCCAGTGTCTAAAAGCATCGCCCGGAGCATTGACGAGTTGTTCGAATCGATCCATGGACTCGACCGGACCACCTACGATTACCGGAGGGCTAAGTGCGGAGTCTTTCGGTAGGAGCGACGTTTCCTGTGTGCCGTATCGATAAGGCCCCAGCTTGCAGCCCGTACACAAAATCGCGATGGCTAGGGCGCAGAGCATCGCTCTGGGTTTGTTTTTACTTGATGGGTTCAAAGATGAGGATTTCACCTGGGCAGTTATCTTCGAACAGTCCTGAGCGTGTCTAGGGAGAAAGATGTGAAGATAGCGGGGTGTGGGCAAGCTAGGTTAAATGCGTTGCGACTAGTACTTCAGGAATTTCAGTTGCAGACGGAAAAACCCGCAAGTTTTAACAGGCCGATGGCCGAAACTCTTTCTGTTCGACGAGTCCAATCGTCTCAGCACAAGAAGGGTTTAATCGATGTCCCGCAAGCGACACTACAAAGCATTTTGGATGGTACTCACGGCAGCGGCGCTAACGCAGGTCGGATGCATCCACCTTTCCAACATGGGCCTTGGTCCTTTCGGGGTTCCGATTCCTATTTCGCCGTACTTGCAAGATAGTGAAGAGGTTCAGTTCCACATCCACGAGCGGTATGCACGAGTGCCGATTCTTGGGCCGATCACATCCGGAGCGCACGTGGCGATCGATCCACCTAGCGACGACGAAGTGATTCACGCGTTGGAACGAGCGCGTCCAATTCGCGGCGGAGTTCCTTTCTTGCACGAGAAACAGCGGAACAAGGTGCGGATTACGAAGGTGAAGATTGCCGACTATGTTGACGATCCTCGGTTCGTTCCACTGATCGGTTTCGCACAACTACACCATGCCCACTACAAGTGCACGGTTTATTTTGAAGAACGAACCATCAACGGATGGCCGGTACCCTACACGCTGGAAGACAACGAGTGTGTCGAGGTGATCTATATCGACCATAACCACTTCCACATGTGTGGTGATCCAGATACGGGTGCATCAAGCCCCTACTAGACTCGGTAGCACAAGCCGTCGCTAACATATAAAAAAACCTCCGCGAGAAACGCGGAGGTTTTTTTATTGTTATGACCTAGGTGGAGGATTCGGCGTCGAGATGCGAATCCAGCTCGGCATTGTTGGCGTCGACTGCTTTTTTAATAGCGTCGTAGACCTCTCGACGGTGAACAGGGACTTCCTTGGGTGCTTCGACCCCGAGTCGAACTTTATCTCCCCGAATTTCAACGACGACGATGGTGATCTCGTTGTTGATTACAATGCTTTCATTCTTTTTACGCGACAAAACTAACATGACTTCCTATCCTCCTGTTTGGGGGTGGTTCCCCAATTCCTTTTTAATGACTCGCTTGGATTGCGGTTGGTGTTGTTCTCTAAAGTGACGCTAAAATCAATGCAGTAAGTCTTTTCAGACCATCAAACGCAGACGAGACAAAACACCTCAACTCTAAGACGACCGACCCAGTAGTCAAGAAAATCTTGTGCGCAAGGGCGGTAAAATCCTGAAAAAAACTTCTCTGCCTACTATCTTTTTCCTAACCGCTACCCTTTCGAAAAGCCTTACAAGTTCAGTCCATGCCAACGGAAAAATCGCTCGCTTCGAAGCACTCTCGCTCCGTTTTTGGGGGTAAAGGCGAATTTTCTGCCGGTGCGAAGACATCTTGGTCTCAGAAGTTTTACATCGATTTCCTCGGGGTATTTCTGCTTTTTTTCCTGACGGGGATCGAACGGATACCGGCGGTCAACGAGCCACATTACTGGACCAAGGCTGCTCATTTTTGGGATTCGGATTTTGGGCGTGGGGATTTGTTTTTAGAGTCGGCCAATGCCCATTGGTTGTTTTATGCGACTTTTGGCTCCTTGACGCGTCTGATGGATCTCGATCAAGCCGTCTGGGTGGGACGATTGGTGCTTTGGGTTGGACTGGCTGCGGGCTGGACGATGATGATGCGTCGAGCGTTTTCGGATCAACAACAGCGGCCGCCAGGGGCATGGGTCGCGACGCTTAGCGGAGCAGCATGGTGTGCGGCGATGCGTTGGGGGCATTTGGCTGGGGAATGGGTCATCGGGGGTGCGGAGGCCAAAGTTGCAGCGTATGCCTTAGTTTTTGCTGCGTTTGGTTTTTTCTTTTCCAAACGATGGACCTTGGGCTGGATGTGTCTTGGGATCGCATGTGCGTTCCATGTGATTGTGGGGATATGGGTTTTGCTCGGATCGATTTTTACGAGTTTTGTGCTGGATCGATTATCGCCCGAGGAGAAGCTAACGGGGTTTCGGAGCATTTCGAGGGCTTGGTGGCTCAAGCATGGATGGGGCTTACCCCTTGCGTTTTTCGGATTAGGTTTAGGAATGCTACCTCCTCTTTTTGCGGACGCTCAATCAACGACGCTAATCTCGACACAAGCGGCGATGATTCAGGTCTATAAGCGGCTGGGGCATCACTTGGCCCCGACGGCGATGTCGGCTTTGCGCTGGCAGGCCTTTGCGGGTTTGGTGATGGTGGCTTTGGTGGTTTTGGTTGGTTGTTTGTGGTATGGATCCAATGCTCCACGGATGTTGGCCAGCAAGCGGAAGCAGAATTTTTGGACTCGAGCACGGTGGTCGGCGTGGCCATACGGATTGCGTTGGATTTTGGTCCAAGCGATCTTTGGGTTGCTTGTTGGACTGCTGGGGTGTTTGGTGGATTGGGGAGCTCATTATGGAATTTGGAGCCGAGAGCTATCGGCCAAAGTGCTCAAGTACTATTGGTTTCGCTGGAACGATGTCGCCATGGGGATGTGGGTAGCAACGGGCTCGATTTGGCTGGCTTTGGGTGCCGCGAGACTTGCGAGTTCTGCCAAGGATCCGTTTGGTTCGATGGAGGGTTATGGCAAAAGGATTTCTGTTCCGGAACTGATGCTTTTTGGGGTTTTAGCCTTCGGGGTTTGGGGGCTTTTTGATCGGATCACTACCCGAGGAAACGACTGGCTGGGGGAAGGGGAGCGAGCCCGGCTTTTGTCCAAATCCGATGGTCAAGAGGAGCAACAGTTGCACTACCGTGACTGGCTCAAGGTTTGCGAATTTGCAAGGGAAAAGACTCAAGCTGGAAAATTATGGCTCACGCCTCGGAATCAACAGACCTTCAAGTGGCACACCGGCCGAGGCGAGGTGGCGGCTTGGAAAGATATGCCTCAAGATTCAGCCTCGGTGGTTGAGTGGTTCGAGAGGCTTTCGGAATGTTATCCGGTGGACTCCGAACGATCGCTTGCGCCCTGGACAACCGAGAAAATCTTGGATCTCCACAAACGGTACGGCTTCCGTTACGTATTGATAGATCGGCGGGTTGGAGGACAATCGCCTCCGCTGTTGCCACTTTTGTATCCGAGCTCGGGGGATGAGAACTCGACGTTCGCTGTGTTTGAGATCCCTGGTCCATGATCCTATGGGTTTGAAGTTTGAACAAGAAAAAACCACAGCCGACATCGGCAAAAACTTCTGCAAAACCCTCCAAGGCTAAACCGAGTTCGGGCAAGTCAGCTACGGGCTCGGCCGCATCGGGCAAATCGGCCAGCTCGATCAAAGGGGCGACCTTCAAAAGTGTTGCAGAGAACCGCAAAGCCAAGCACAATTACGAGATTCTCGATTCGGTCGAGTGCGGGATGGTTCTCCATGGCAGCGAGGTCAAGAGTTTGCGGAACGGACGCTGCAGCATCGAGGAGGCTTATGCAAGATTCAAAGACGGAGAGTTGTGGCTCGTCGACTGCGAAATCGACGAGTATCGACAAGCGACGTTTTGGAATCATCCGACCAAGCGGATGCGGAAGTTGTTGTTGCATCGAAGGGAGCTCCATCGTTTTGGGCTCAAGGCCAAGGAGCGGGGTCTGACGCTCATTCCACTTCGGGTCTATTTCACCGATCGAGCGGTTGCCAAGTGCGTGATCGCTTTGTGCAAGGGGCGCAAGGTGCATGACAAGCGAGAGGTGCTCAAGAAGGCCGACGCGAGGCGTGAGATCGACCGGGCGATCAAGCAGCGATCCAAGCGACTTTAGGCACAATGGTGGCCAGGGGCAAGAATGTCCGCAAGAATGCCCAAAGATCATTTTTCTGGAGAAATAGGATACCTACGATGAGCCAACCTCAAACGGAAGCTTTGCTATCGATTCGGGAACTCAAGAAGTTCTATCCACAGCCCGGTGGTGGGCAACTGACCATTTTGGATATCCCTGAATTTGATGTTGGTCGCAAAGAGCAAGTGGTTTTGCGAGGTGAGAGCGGCAGTGGCAAGACAACCCTGTTGCATGTGATCTCAGGGATTGTTCCGGCCCAGAGCGGTTCGGTTCGTCTTGAGGGGGTCGAATTGCTGGGGTTTTCGGAGGCCAAGCGGGATCGGATTCGTGCGTTGAAGATGGGGTATGTTTTCCAAACTTTCAATCTTTTACCCGCCTTTACGGCCCTTGAAAACGTTCGGCTTGGGATGAGTTTTGCTCGGATGAGTTCGGTTGCCCAGGGGGCTGACTTGCAGCGGGCCAAAGAGCTTTTGGATCGGGTGGGTTTGTTCGACCGAATGCATTATTTGCCGAGCCAATTGTCGGTCGGTCAGCAGCAACGAGTGGCCGTAGCAAGGGCCCTTGTGAATCGACCGATTTTGCTGCTAGCCGACGAACCGACGGCCAATGTTGACCCTGCCAATCAAGATCGCATTATCGATTTAATCGCAAAACAATGCACCGAGGAAAGCGTTGCGATGCTACTGGTCACCCATAGCGATGCGGTCGCTTCGCGATTCGAGCGAGTCGAGCAACTCTCGCGAATCAATCGGGCTTTGCAAGTACCAAGCTAAGACACAGGGGCCATTGAACCCATACGCCTTGAATGAGGAAGCAGTAAGATGAATCTATTGTCGATCGCTTTAAGAAACCTGCGATACCGCAAACTCGCTTCGTTTTTGACAGCCCTTTCGATGGCCTTAGGGGTCGCTTTGGTGGTTTTGGTGCTGACGATTTCGGGGGTGATTGAAAAGTCGCTCGAGAAGACCAGCAACGTCGGTTACAACTTGATCGTTGGGGCCAAGGGGAGCCCGTTGCAGTTGGTCTTCAACACGGTGTTTTTCTTGAGCCAACCTGTCGAAAACGTTCCTTACTCGTACTACATGGAGTATTTGCCAGCCGATGGACGCCAGAAGGAATATCAGCGCATTGGTGGTGAGCTTAAGGAACCCGAGCGAGCCGGCTTGTACTCATTTTTGATGCAGGGTGGATTTGCGATTCCGCTTTGCATGGGTGATTACGTCGATGAGTACCGCTGTATTGCAACGACACCAGACTACTTTGGGCTGCTCAAGCATGGGGATTTGAACGACAAGGACTATCGATTTTCCCAGGGGAGAAATTTTGTGGACCATTCCCTGGAGCATGGTTTTTTTGAGGCGGTCGTCGGTTCGCAGGTGGCTCAGGCACTGGGGCTAAAGCTTGGCGACGAAATCTTTGCATCCCATGGTGCAGAAAGTGGCGAAACGCATGGCCAGGGCTTTCGTGTGGTGGGAATTTTGGAGCCTACTGGAAGCCCCAACGATCGCGGAGCGTTTGTCAACATTGAGGGTTTTTATCTTCTGGAGGGGCACGTCGCACCGGATCGCGACGAAGAGTCTGGGCTTGAGAAAAAAGGCACCGCCTTGGGGCCAGAGCGAGACAGCCCGTTATCCAAAGTTCGCCTGCCAATCCACAAGCGGGAGGTCACGGCAATTTTGTTAAAACCCAATGGATTTGCGGCCATGTCGATGGAAAAGCAGATCAACAAGACCAAGTTCGCGCAGGCGGTAAGCCCGATCGGCCAGATCGAAGGGCTGCTTGGGGTTTTCGTACGCCCCCTTCGGTGGGCCCTACTGGCACTGACGAGCTTGGTGGTGATTGTCAGTGCGATCAGCATTTTGGTAAGCATTTACAACAGCATGAACGACCGCAAGAAAGACATTGCCGTGATGCGAGCTTTGGGTGCATCGCGAGACCACATCATGATGATCATTTTGCTCGAATCGCTTTTGATTGCGATCCTTGGGGGACTCGTCGGATGGCTCGTTGGTCATGCGTTGGGCCCTTTGAGTAACGCTTGGACGATGCCCACGACGGGAGTTCGGATCGACTGGTTTGCAGTGCAGTCGCGATGGGAGCTTTGGATTGTTCCTGGACTGGTGCTGGTGGGAGCTCTGGCCGGAGCGATTCCAGCGATGGTGGCCTATCGCACACCGGTTGCCAAGAACCTGTAGGGAAACTCTGTGGGCAAGATATGGGGCCAGGGACGGAGAAAAACCTTGCGAATTATTGAAGATACATCGGTTGGCAGGCCGATGCATGGCGGGCCAACGTGGACGAAGAAAAGCTCGGATTTTTTCCGTTGACATCAGGAAACGAATCGATAAACTTGCCCGTCCACTTGGGCACGCACAAACGATGGGATTCGCGCACGTAGCTCAGTTGGTTAGAGCGCGTCGCTGATAACGACGAGGTCCGTGGTTCGAATCCACGCGTGCGCACTGGCGATCAAGGTCGCTGGTAGAGACAAGCGGTGCGGTTCGGGGGTGTAGCTCAGTTGGGAGAGCATCTGCTTTGCAAGCAGAGGGTCATGGGTTCAAGTCCCTTCACCTCCACTGGTTTTTGAAGGTTTGGGTTTTCGAGAAGGTTGGCAAGATTAGGTCGAGTCCGTTGGCGGAAGCAGCGGCGAACCGAGGTTGTCAACCAAAGGCCAGCGGGGCAACATGCCTCCCGAGCCTTGGAAAATCCAGGTTCAAAAAACAAAGTTGGCCAAAATGAAAATTGCGGTTGACTCGATCGGGTCGGTCTCCTAGAATGCTGACCCCTTGAACGAACGCGGGAAACGAAACTGAAAGGTTGAGTGACCGGTTCGCGAAGGAAAACATTGATCTTTGACAATTTGGTTGGATTGGTAGATGGCATCTAGACGCCAGGCTGTTTCGCAAGAAATGGCTTGGGCGACTACAATGTTTGAAACCGGTTCTGTGATTCTCTGGTGAATTTCTTGGGTTGGTTCTGAGCTTAGGCTTAGGGTTGATCGAGTAAGACCACTGGGGAGTACTTACCGAGTTCAAACGAGCGTGAATACGAGAGCGAATTGGAGGTCGATAGCAAGCCGGATGCGGTTTAGCGGGAGTGATCTTGCTGAATTGGTTTGGTTTGAGATTGAGATTCCGATGGTCAAGTTACTAAGGGCGCACGGGGGATGCCTCGGCATTGAGAGGCGATGAAGAGCGTGGAAGTCTGCGAAAAGCTTGGGGTAGTCGACAAACAGGCGATGATCCCGAGATCCTCGAATTAGCGTATACTGAATCCATAGGTATACGTGGCCAACCCAGGGAATTGAAACATCTTAGTACCTGGTGGAAAAGAAAGAAAAATCGATTCCGTAAGTAGCGGCGAGCGAAAGCGGAATAGCCCAAACCAGAGGGGTTTCCCTTCTGGGGTTGTAGGGCCATTCATATGGGAGTTACAAAGCGACAGCTAGCTGAACAGCTTGGAAAGGCTGACCATAGACGGTGACAGTCCGGTAAGCGAAAGTTGAGCGCCTCCTGAGTGGTACCTGAGTAGGACCATGCACGTGAAACGTGGTCTGAATCTGCGGGGACCATCCCGCAAGGCTAAATACTCCTCAATGACCGATAGTAAACTAAGTACAGCGATGGAAAGGTGAGAAGAACCCCTGTTAGGGGAGGTATGTGAACCTGAAACCGTGTGCTTACAAGCGGTCGGAGCACTATTAAAAGTGTGACGGCGTGCCTTTTGCAAAATGATCCGGCGAGTTAGCGTTTGCAGCGGGTTAAGGCCTTACGGGCTGTAGCCATAGGGAAACCGAGTCTGAATAGGGCGTTTTGTTGCGGGCGCTAGGCGCGAAACTGCGTGATCTACCCATGGACAGGTTGAAGCGCGGGTTAAACTGCGTGGAGGACCGAACTCATTTGGGTTGAAAACCGATGGGATGATCTGTGGGGAGGAGTGAAAGTCTAATCAAACGCAGAGATAGCTCGTTCTCTCCGAAATATTTTGAGGGATAGCCTCGAGCCACTATGCAGCGGGGGTAGAGAGACTGAATCGGACGGGGGCCCTTCCTTGGGTACCTCACCGAACCAAACTCCGAATACCGTTGTAACTATCTCGGGAGTCAGTCTGCGGGGGATAAGCTCCGTGGTCAAGAGGGAAACAACCCAGATCGTCGGCTAAGGTCCCAAAGTTCTATTCAGTCACTAAGGAAGTTGAATCTCTGTGACAGCCAGGATGTTGGCTTAGAAGCAGCCACCATTTAAAAAGTGCGTAACAGCTTACTGGTCGAGAGATTCTGCGCCGATAATGAACGGGAGTAAATAGAACACCGAAGCCGCGGGATGCAGCAATGCATCGGTAGGAGAGCGCTGATGGGGAGATACAAGACGTACCGTAAGGAGCGTTGCCGGCCCCATCAGGTGATTATGCCGGAATGAGTAACGATTAAGCAGGTGAGAATCCTGCTCGCCGAATACCTAAGGTTTCCTGGGCAAGGTAAATCCGCCCAGGGTTAGCCGGTACCTTAGTCGAGGCCGAAAGGCGTAGACGATGGATGAACGGTTAATATTCCGTTGCCAATTTTGTGAAGCGATGGAGGGACGGCGTCCGGAGATTCAGCAGTACGACTAGAAATGTCTGTTGGCTCTGACGAGGTGCTTGGTAGGCAAATCCGCCAGGCATAAACCAAGACAGAGTCACGAGGGCACTTAAGATCCCGAAGTGAATGGAAGGACGTCCAAGAAAAACTTCTAAGCGTTAAAGCAAGATTGACCGTACTAAAACTGACACAGGTAGGTAAGAAGAGTATTCTAAGGCGCTCGGGAGAACGGTGGTTAAGGAACTCTGCAAAATGGCTCCGTAAGTTCGCGATAAGGGGCGCCTGAGCAATCAGGCCACAGAAAATCGGTACCAGCGACTGTTTATCAAAAACACAGGACTCTGCGAACTCGTAAGAGGAGGTATAGAGTCTGACGCCTGCCCGGTGCTGGTAGGTTAAGGAAGAGGGTTAGCAGCAATGCGAAGCTCGCAACCGAAGCCCCAGTAAACGGCGGCACTAACTATGAGTGTCCTAAGGTAGCGAAGTTCCTTGTCGGGTAAGTTCCGACCTGCATGAAAGGCGTAACGACTGGTACACTGTCTCAACCACCGACCCGGTGAAATTGTAGTTGTGGTGAAGATGCCACATACCCGCGGCTAGACGGAAAGACCCCATGAACCTTTACTGTAGGCTGATATTGGGTTGAGGTATGTTCTGTGCAGAATAGCTGGGAGGCTTTGAACCGGGGACGCTAGTCTCTGGGGAGCCATCGTTGAGATACCAGCCTGGATATGCTTTAATTCTAACTTTGTCCCGTGAATCCGGGCTTAGAACAGTGTCAGTTGGGCAGTTTGACTGGGGCGGTCTCCTCCTAAAGAGTAACGGAGGAGCGCAATGGTACACTCAGCCTGGTCGGCAATCAGGCAAAGAGCGTAAAGGTAGAAGTGTGCTTGACTGCGAGACAAATAAGTCGAGCAGGTACGAAAGTAGGTCTTAGTGATCCGGTGATTCCGAATGGAAGGGTCATCGCTCATCAGATAAAAGGTACTCTGGGGATAACAGGCTTATCGCCACCGAGCGTCCACAGCGGCGTGGCGGTTTGGCACCTCGATGTCGGCTCATCGCATCCTGGGGGTGAAGAAGCTCCCAAGGGTTTGGCTGTTCGCCAATGAAAGCGGTACGTGAGCTGGGTTCAGACCGTCGTGAGACAGGTCGGTCCCTATCTACCGTGGGCGTACGAAACTTGAGAAGGGTCAACCTTAGTACGAGAGGATTTGGTTGGACATAGCTCTGGTGTCCCAGTTGTCACGCTAGTGGCACGGCTGGATAGCTAACTATGGAAAGGATAAACGCTGAAAGCATCTAAGCGTGAAGCCCTCTTCAAGACTAGGTTTCGTAGCAGTAATGCGAAAGTCCCCTGGTAGACCACCAGGTTGATAGGCTGGATGTGTAAGCACGGTAACGTGTTAAGCTAACCAGTACTAACGGACGAACGCTTGACCATCGGTATCTTGCTCTCAAACAAGACACCTTCGGTCTCTATTCACAAGGTCGCCTTCAGTGTCGACAATGCCATTACCAATCCAACATAGGGCCAAGTATCCTTACCGGTACTTGGTTCTCTCCCGGTGACTATATCAGAAAGGATCACCTGTTCCCATCCCGAACACAGTAGTTAAGCTTTCTGAGCCGATGATAGTGCCCACCAGTGCGAAAGTAGGTATTGCCGGATTTTTAAAACCCCTCTAGGGTCTCCCTAGCGGGGTTTTTTTATTTCCCCCTATGTTCTGACTAGTTGGACCTTACTTCAGCAACCCCCTGGATTTAATCTCTTTAGTCCATTCCGTTGCCTCTTTTTCAAATCCAGCCGCAAGCATCAAATCCAATCCTCGTTTAAGCTGATCGATTGCCGCTTGGAGCCTATCCCGATTTGGTTCGTTAAGTTTCATCAACTCTTGGGTCAATTCAACGGCTTGCTCAAACTGACTCAAAACGTCGGGAAAAGGGCTGCTCTGCAGTAGCAACTCGAAGAGGTGCATATGCAACTCGATTTTATGCGAAAGGATCGGTGCAGTTCGAAAATCACGTTTGAAAGCCTCTTGGCACCCCGTAATCGCTTCCATGTACATCTCCTGGGCTTGTGTGTTACGGCCTAGTTGCTGGTACAAATGCCCTGCAGTGTGGTTGGCATCAATCAGAAAAAGCCATTGGGGCTCTCTGGCCGTTGGCAAGACGCTGACGGCCTTTGCAAGTTCGATCCAATCTTGAGCAACTTCGATCGCGCGTTGCGTTTTTCCAACGCCTGCGAGCAAGAGTTGTAGATTCGATGTCGTTTTTTCATAAAAATCCAATATCGTTGCGTTGATTGTGTTTTGTCTGATGGAGTCGTTTTCTTTTTTTGCTAGATCTTCCAAGACTCCGATCGCGGCTTGTACATCCTGCTGTGAAATCATGATCCTGACTTGCTCATGCCCAAGTCGGGATCGTAGTCCCATGAGCTCTTTAGTTGGCAAAACGACGGCGTCTTCTTCGGCAAACCCCGCAGGGTTCTGATCGATCATCCCGAAAGCCTCTTCGACTGCCTTGGCAGCAAGCTTGAGCTGCTTAAGGGCTTCGATAGGTTCACCTGATCGTTCGAGAAGGATCGACATGTTGCCGTGGATTTGCATACGAATCTGGGCTTCCTCTCCCGAGGTAGGCCGATTTTCCCCAATCTGCTCGAGAGCTTTTTTCTGCAATCTTTTTGCTTCGCTCAGTTGCCCATGATAGGCTTCGTACATCGATGCGCCTGACCATGCTTCGGCCAACGATAACTTGGCAGACTCGAGTTGATCGGGACTTAGTTTCCCGGTTTCGATCAGCGGCTGGATCTCTTGAATCGCTTCATCGAATCTAGGCCGAGCCTCCTGGAATTTACCCAACCCCATCGCCAACGAACCCTGAACTAATCGCAACTCTCCGATTTTCAAGTGCAACATTTCCTCGGTAGCACCCGACAGTTGCCCCAATTTGTTGGAGTTCTCTAGACTTTGCCGCATCCAGTTGCAAGCTTGATCGATGTGTTCATTGGACTGCTGCTCTTTGTTCAAGCTTAAGTCCATAGATGCCAATCGACGTGTCACGTGGGCAAGCCGGGAAACTGAGTCTGGGCTCGGTGACGAATCTTGCTTCAAGTCTTTCAAAATAGCTTCAAAAACACTCTTCGATTGGTTTGACAAAGTGCCATTGAGTTTGCCCAATTCCGGAGATTGAAAGATCTCTTGATTGGTTACGATCAAGTCTTGAAATTTCAAAAGCCCATCGAAGGCCAACGATTCGCGTCGCTCTGCAATCTGCCGATTGTTCACAGCCTCAACTCGTCTGGTTTCGGCAATTTCATTTGCCTTTTGCGTTTCTTTTAGAAGTCTAGACGAATCGTCCAAAGCCATTTGGAGTCGGTTTGCCTGCTCGATAACGAGTTGTTTTTGTTGCGATTGAAAAACCATAAAAGATGCACCACCAACGAGGGTGATGGCAAGCCCCGTAGCAACTCCGGTGGCTGTTGTTCGATGACGGCTCGGCCAACGGACGGCTTTTTCCCACCAATTCTCGGGCCGTGCGCTAACAGGTTCTCCAGCGAGCCAATCGAGCAAATCGGTGCGAAAATCATCGACGGATTTATAACGATCGACCCAATCGATCGCGGTTGCTTTTTGGGCAATGGCTTCGAGAGCCATGATTCCCGGAATGCTCTTTAAGATGATTGGATCTTGAGAACCATCTGCCTGATTCTCTTTTCGCCGTGGGGGATGGTTTTTGAGGATGCAAGATAGGATCGCACCCAGAGAATAAATGTCACCCGAACGGAGCCTTTGGTCTGTGACTCCCAAGGAACTTTCCGGGGCTGCATAACCAGGCGTACCAACACCAGGTGTGGGCAAGCTTTCCTCAAGGTTCGCCTCCGATGCAAGACCGCTTAATATCCCTTGATCGCTGGTTCTCGATGGACTGATCTTTCGAGCCAACCCCCAATCGGCAATAAGTGTTTCGCCGTAAGGTCCTATGAGTATGTTCGAGGGTTTGAGATCTCGGTGAGCGATGTTCTGGCTATGGGCATAGGCGATCGTATCGACGATATCGACCAGTCGCCGAATCAGGTCTCTGAGTTGGCCGGTTTCCTCGACGGGATTGGAAAACGCTCTTTCATGGAATTTTCGAATCGATTCGGAAAATGTTCCAGACCCTTTACCGATGATCAATCGCATCGCGTAGTAGTCCCGCCCTTGCGCATCGATCCCTTGACCGTAAATGGGGATAATTCCTGGGTGCTCGAGCGAAGCTGTCAGTTCTGCTTCGGCACGGAATCGCGATCGAATCTGTTCATCGTTTTGATACTCTTTCCGGATTTTCTTGATCGCCACGGGTCGATTGCAATCGCGATCCATTCCGCGATAGATCTCTCCCATCCCACCGGTTCGCAGTAACTCCAATTCAACGAACCTTGGTTCGGCTACTTTGGGCAAGTTAGGGTCAAGCGAGGTCGAATCGGTCGAGTGGATTTCATCCCAGAGACGATGCAATTCAGGGGTGAGTATCTCGGAGGGAATGTCCGTGTACTTGGATGCAAAAGCCTCTGGAGTGGATTCCAGACCACTTTGCAAATGAGTTTCATAGTCCGATGCCGCATCGATGATCTTGCGCCACAACTCCGAGGAGAAAGCAGGTCGAATTTCAGATGCATCATCATGACGATTTTCATTCACGAATGAGAGCCTCCTCCCAGATCGCACGAATCCATTGGATTTTGTGAAGGATATTGGTTTTCCTGCGCTGAAGCGTTTTTGCTATCGATGATGCCGAGTGCTCATCCAAATATAGCAGGGCTATTCGGCGTAGTTCACCCGAGGGATCTTGTTGGTCGAGTTTTCCAAGCAGATATTCAATCAGATCGGCCAATTCGGCTTGAGCCTCTTGGCTATTCAGTTGCGATATCAATTCATCGTTGACAGACTCCGATGAATCTCGCAGCAAGGCATTGCGTTTCTGGGCACCGCAGTTTCGAAAGTGGCTACAGACACGATTGGCCATCGAGACAAACAGCAACCTCCAGAAATCATCCCGATTATCCAATTGCGGGTACTTTCCATCGAGCACCCCTTGGCAGACATTCCGAAGCGAGCTTTGTGCGATATCTTCGCCACCGATGGCAGGGTCGGGATTTTTAACAAGCTTCTTGTTAGCGACACGGACCAATTTGGGGTAGAACCGACGCCAAAGAACTTCTGTGGCTGACTTGTCTCCTGACTTAAGGCAATGGAGCCACTGAGAAATCGAGCCGGGATCAGGATTCATGGAAATTAACACAGCCCTAAGGGTTCATCGTACTTAGCCCAGTCGCAGCGCCACGTGCTAGGGATTTTAGTCCAGGATCCAAGGGGATGTAAATTTAATTGTTTTGCAGCCCGGACAGAATTCGGGAACCGATTTTCAAGGTTTTCGCGTTGAACCTATTAGAAGGACAAAGTGGCTGGTCGGAAATCGATCGAGCTGGTTGGTTTAAGCTGCTTTTCTGCGCTGCGGCTGGGAGGTGGAACTCTGGTTGGTTTCGGAGCCGACGGGAGTCATTTCAAGTCGGTTCCGACGTCGGAGTTCCAAGCGGGGCTGCAGGTCGGTCAGGATGTGTTGGGCAACAGCCTGGGTTGCTCCAGTCTTGGCCGTACGGCTTGCCAGTTCCCGCAGTCGCTGGCGCTGAAGTTGGCGATACTGAGGATCACCTAGGAGTCTGACCATCTCTTGGGTGATCTCCTCGATCGCTCGACGGGACGATCGCGAGTGGATCGATCCATGCGAGAGAAACTCAGGCATCAATGGGGCCTGGGCCATGAGATTCGGCAAGGACATGTATTGGCACTTGACCAGCAGTTTACCTATGGCGTACGTCAAATTGCTCACGTGGTACATCACAGCTGCCGGTTTGCTTCGCGCCATAACTTCCAAAGATACCGATCCGCTTTTCATAAGCGTGCAATCACAGAGCTCTAAAATCTCACTGGTCTTGCCCGAAAAAATGTGAATAGGTAGACGCTGATCGGAGGCGCTGAGCTGACTTTGGCACCAAAGAGCGTGGGAGTCTTTGAGGGTTGCAGTCAAGAACTCGACTTCGGGGAATTCATGGGCAAGCTGTCGGATGATTTGAAGTTGCATCGGCCATATTCGATGAACTTCATGCTCTCGCGAGCCAGGTAGTACAGCGACTTGCAAGCGTCCGGAGTCTCGCCAACGTGTGATGAACTTCGTATCCATCGGCGCGTTTGCAATCGCATCGAAGAAAGGATGACCGACATAAGTCGTGTCGACACCTCGGGCATCGAACCACTCCTTCTCGAATGGCAAGTTGCAAAAAACCCGATCGACATAGCGTTTCATTTTCTTGACGCGCCAGCCACCCCAAGCCCAAAGCTGCGGAGGTAGGTAATAGAAGACGGGTAGTCCATATTTTTTGGCTCGTTTGGCAATGTGCCAATTGAAACCCGGAAAGTCCACTAACACAACTCCGTCAACTTCCCCCCGCCGGAAACAGCCTTCGGCAATGTCGGCAATGCGAAAAAACTCTTTAAGTTTAGGAAGGACTTCGGAAATACCGACAACGGCCATGCTCGTTAGATCAAAGTCCAGATCCAATCCAGCTTGGATCATTCTCGAGCCGCCAAAGCCTCGCACTCGTGTCGAGGGATCCATCGTGCGCATGCACTGAATCAGACTCGCTGCATGCAGGTCGCCGCTGGGTTCTCCCACCGAAAAGAAGATCCGTTGTCCCATGGTCTCGTCGATCGTATTGGCGAAATTCTCTGTCATGAATTCGATGGTCGAGCCAACCGAAACTCCCTGGGTTTTTCGGCCAAAACGGACTTGCATTCAAACGATAAACCAAGGATATACGGGAAACTGCGTAGTTAGGGCAAGACGAAGGTCCGAATGTATCGCTTAGCGATGACTCTCCGAAGGACTTGAATTTTGCTAGCAAAAACTCGATGATACTTCGGTCGTATGTTTTGCTCGATTCGATCTTTCAAGCCTAGCAATTGCTAGCAAAACCATTGCTGATGAACCAGTCCGAACTTGCTAACTCTAAGAACTCCGAGCATATCATCCGCTCGGCCCATTACGACGATCTCGATGCAATCCAAGCGTTGCTCGAACCGTTTGTCCAGCAGCGCAAGCTTTTGCGGAGACTCGAATCGGAACTGATTTTACTCATGGCCAATGGATTCGTGGCCGAGCTAACTCAGGAAGGCAAACCGAAGATAGTCGGTTTTGCTGCCGTTGAGATCTACTCGCGCAAACTCAGTGAAATCCAATGCTTGGCCGTTGCCGATGGCTATCAAGGACGAGGAATTGGTAGCGATCTCGTGCGAGCGTGTGTCGAACGCGCCCGAAAGAAAGGAATTCTCGAAGTCATGGCCATCAGTGCTTCGGATGAATTTTTGCGCAAGCTTGGCTTTGACTACTCGCTTCCTGAGCAAAAGCGAGCTCTGTTCTTTCAGCTACATTCTCGCGACGATTTATTCCGAGACACCATCCCAGACGAGACGGACTAGAGTTGGTCACGGACTGGCGATGAGTCCGTGCCGGATCGCATACTTAACGAGTTCCGAGGTGCTATGAAGTTTGAGCTGAGTCATGATTCTGGCTTTATGGTTCTCGGCTGTCCTTGCCGAGATGCCTAGCGTGGCTGCAACTTCTTTGGCCGATTTCCCTTCGGCGAACAACTGCAAGACTTCGCGCTGTCGGGTGGTGAGCATTTTGTGTTCTTCGAGTTCGCTGAGTTGTTCTTCGGCGTTCTGAAGTCCGTCAGCGATTTCCGGTGAGATAAATTTTTCGCCAGACAAGACCGACTGCATGGCTCGCAGGAGTTCTTCACTTGCAGCGTGTTTCAGGACATACCCCATAGCACCTTGACGGATCGCCTTGGCCGCATAGGTTACATCCTTATGCATCGTTAAAAAAATAAACCTGGCTTTGCAGTTCTGCTTCTGAAGCATTTCCATGGCATCCAGGCCGTTGAGCGATGGCATGGAGATATCGGCTACGACCACGTCGGGTTCTAGCGTGGTGACCTTGTCGACCAAAGACCTTCCATTCTCCGCAATTCCGACCAAATCGTATTGCGGTTCTAGAATTGTTCTTAAGCCATCTGCAACAATGCGGTGGTCATCAGCAATCAAAACTTTGGTTCGGTTCATAAGGCAACTCAGCGATTCGATTAAGGGTCTGTGGATTCAGGGATTGGGACAACAACCGAAATGGCCACACCCTGCGACGGTGCAGTGTCGATTTTGATTGTGCCACCTACGAGTCGTATGCGTTCGGTCATGCTTGCAAGTCCCAGTCCGCGATTAGGCTGGGTCAACGTAAGATCAAATCCTTTACCATCGTCTTTGATGTCCAAGTAGACGAATTCCGGATCGGATTTAATTTCGACAGTGATCTTCGAACTTGCCGAGTGTCGAACCGCATTCCATAGGGACTCTTGAGCAACTCGATACAGGCACAAGGCGATGGACTTTGGGATTTCCGGAAATCCCTTCGTGTACTGGCATTCAATCGGGATTCCCCATCGCTGGCTTAGCTCTGCACATTCAGATTTGATCGCATCGGGCAAGCCGAAATCATCGAGAACCGATGGGTGCATATGTCGACTCATGCGATGAAGATCGTCGCAGATGCTCTTAAGTGACTTTTTGAGTTTCCCAAGGGATTCCTTGACCTCTTTCGAGTCGGACAATTTATTTTCAAGTGTACCGGTCTCAATCGACACTGCGGCTAATCGCTGGGAAACATCGTCATGAAGTTCCCTGGCCAAGTATCGACGCTCGTCTTCTCCTGCTGAAAGGATTCGACCTGCTAAAGAACGAGTCTCTTTCTCAGCAGCGATACGCTTCTTGCGATTGATCAGCAGGCTTACGATAATTGCAGATTGTGCAAACAAGGCTGCTAACCCCATCGCGATGTAGCGACCGTACTGGTTCCAGATATTCGGTTTGCGATTGACGATCTTGGATCCTTTGGGAAGCATCGAGTCAGGAATCCCAAATTCATCCAAGATATCCCCGTCGAACGCTAGGCTATAGGTTCGATCGAGCACCTCTGGGATTTGATCCGCAGACTCACCATTGAGGATCCTAGCTGCAAGACCTCCAGCAATTTGTCCTTGCTCTATCGGAGAGATCAGGGCTCCACCGATGATGCCTTGACCAAGCACCGTTTCGTAGCAGCCAAAAATCGGGATTGAGGATTGTTTTTTCAACTCATGAAGGTACTCAGTCGTGTTATACCGGTTGTTTTGGTTATCCAATTCGCACGTGAGCAAAAGTGCTGCGGCTTCAGATCCTGCCTTGGACAACTCCACTGAGGCCTGGGCAGGACTCAGCCCCGATAAATCAACGATCTCGATTCCTGAAGAACAATCGGAGATCTTCTTTATCGCCACATCCTTGAACCACCTATCCATCTTTGAGCACCCCGAAAGCAGCATTAACTTCGATGTCTTAGGGTGCACTTGCTGAATAACACGTACCGATGGTTCGAAGTCCAGGATGAAACCCACCCCGGTCAGATTGGGTAGATCGGCTAAGAATGTTCCTAACGATTCGGGTATCGCGCAAAAAACGATCGGGCAATCAGGAAAAAATTCATAGCGATTCGGTAACAAGAAAGTCACTGCAGGAAAAAAAACAGGTATGACCACGTCGGGAGGATACTTGGCGTACTTTCGCTTGAGCAATGCGGCCCACTGGTCAAAATAATCCTGATCACTTTGAAGCACTACATCCATGTATTCGACATCGATATCGATCGGGCCCTGATAGTCCCGCCGAATCGCTTCGATGATCCCTGCATGCCACTGGGTATTGATCGGAGACATCTGGCGATGGGCGTAAAGAATCAATACCCGTTTGACGGCTGAGTTGGTCGGTCGGCTAGTCTTTGTACCAGAGCCCAGTGGTGGGTCTTCATCAAAAAGCTCACCCGATCGCAATGAGCAACTCATTGCCAGTGCCACAAAAACACTCAGAAGTACACGGATCGCGAAATGCTGCATGAAACAAAAGCAAGGCAAACAATCACCAAAAAATCCAAGACCATTACCGATACACTGCCCAAAACCGCCATGCATCTGGTTTGACTTCCCTATTCTAAGGGTTGGGGAAAACCTGCACCTGTATTTTTACTTAGGGGATCAAACTTCCAAAACCGGTCGACAAAACGCTTATCGGACGTTTTTCAAGCATTAAAAGTGGTTTAAGGGGATCTTTTCTTGAAGTAACGCTTGCACATGCCGGCTAAAATAACGAAGATATTTGTCTCATTCTGGATTCCTGCAAAGGTTTTCCCTACACTCGTCCAATGCCCACTCCTCTCCCACATTCATGCCGAAGAATCGGACGTCTTTCGTCCGTTTGCATCGACCATGCAAGCCACGAAGCCTTTTTCGTCGCTCGCCTAGGTCGGTTACTGATCTTCTTGAGTTTCTCTCTCCCCGGCTGCGATTCAAAACCACCGCTACAACCCACCACCGCCGCGCCAAAGCCCATTGAATCACCTCAAACACAGCCACCCAAGGAGGAGGATTTCCAAGAATCACTCAGCAACGTATCGAAGCTACTGGCTGACAAAAAGATTCAAGAGGCATGGGACGCCGTCAAGAAACTCTCACTGGTTCGTCCCCAAGACCCTCAGCTTTTGTACCTAAGTGCTCTGGTTCTGGCCGCCAAAGATGACCTGCCCGGAGCTATCCAAACCATCCGAAGGATTCCCTCCGATGCCAAGGAAGCTCTCCCTGCAGCCGGCCAAGCCGCCGAGTGGACAATGGCCTTAGGCAAACTACCCGAAGCAGAGACGCAGTTGCTCAAACTCATCAAACAGTATCCAACAGCCGTCCCTGCGATCCGATTGCTTGCCAAGATCTATAACGCGCAAGGTCGCCGATTCGAGGCAAGCCGATACCTCGATCGACTCATCCGCTTAGGTGATTTCACCAAAATCGAATTGCTCGCGACAGTCGACCCTCGCGATTACTTCGATGATGAAAGCACAAGGATAGCCTTTGCTCAGGCCAACCCAGACCACCCCTATGTCTCTTTCACAAAAGCTCGCAAAAAACTTCTTCGAAACGGTTACGCATCGAAACTCGAAGAGCTCAGGCAGATTTCTGCTCAGCACCCTAATCTAATCGAGCCATGGGTCTGGACGGCAACATGCCTTCTGGAAACCGATCGTCTGAATGAATTACAAAACTGGCTCGCCAGTCGCCCCAACGGGGCCGAGAAACACCCTGAGCACTGGTATGCAACCGGCGGCCTAATGCTCCGAACCAACCGATTTGAATCCGCCGCTCGATGTTTCGTGCAAGCGATCCAACTCGATCGTCGACATGTGGCTGCCTATCAAGGACTGGCCGATGCATTGATCGAAATGAAACTTGTTGACGCAGCCCAGAAAGTACGCCAATTCGGCAATGCCTTAGTAGCAATCAACGACTTTGCCCAACAGCTTTCCTATGAATACGGAGAACCAAAGCTTTTTGATAAAATTGCCGAGACCTACCGAGGTCTGGGCGATGAGGTCGGAGCCTTCGGTTGGGAAGCCCTCGCTGCAACTTTGGGACATCGCCCCATGACCGATGCGCTCAAAGAGAAACAACTTGTATTGCGCAAAAGTCCTCCAGGAACCCCAAAGGTTCTCGAAGGACTCCCCTGGGAATCATGGTCTTTGCCCGCAGAGCTGGCAATCGACTCGCCACCAGCAAAAATTGCAAGCCCCCAGATTGACTCCGAAGGGTCCGCCAGCACCGGGGGGATCGCCATGGAGGATGTTGCCAAGGAGTTAGGGATCACCAGTTCCTACGGCAATGGCGCAAAACCCAATCGCAGTTGGTACACGATCGAAGGCGTCGGAGGTGGGGTCAATGCACTGGATTACGACAAAGACGGCTGGCCGGACTTGTATTTCTCTGAGGCAGGCGGCTCGCCACTGGACACGAACCCCTTGTATTTACCAAAAACGCTTTTTCGAAATATCGGAGGTCAGCGTTTCGAAGAAGTCGCCCGGTTGGCAAAAGCCGGAGACATCGGTTACGGTCAAGGCATTGGCGTAGCCGATTTGGATCAAGACGGTTTTCCAGACTTACTCGTTGCAAACCTCGGTGTCTCTCGCATCTATCGCAACAATGGTGACGGAACCTTTGAGGTCCGCGATATCCCTCAAGAGGATCCCAAGTCTCTATGGAACAGTTCGATCCATGCAGCCGACATAGACGGCGACTCACTACCTGACCTAATCCACGCCTCCTACATTTATGGTGCTGAGTCCATCTCGCGTCGCTGCGAGTCAAAGAACTCAGCAATGAATTCTTGCAACCCAAAAATGTTTCCACCAGGCAAGAATCGAATTCTCTTTAGCCGAGGCGATGGAACCTGGCAAATCGCGCCCTCGGAGTTACTCGAATCGATTCGAACAGGATACACGCTAGGAACACTTGTGACAAATCTCGATCAGCGTCACGGGAACGATGTGTTCTTTGCAAACGATGTTTCGCCAAACAATCTACTGCTCAGCGAGCCCAAACCCTCCGACCAAGAAAGCCTTACTCGATGGAACTTGGGCGAATGCGCCGCGTCCGCAGGAGTGGCTGTCGACAGCATCGGACGAGCGCAAGCCTGCATGGGTATCTCTTGCGGAGACCAGAACCGAGACGGGCTTCTAGATATCATCGTCACCAATTTTCACAACGAAGTCAGCACCCTGTACTTGCAAACCTTACCCGGGGTTTTCGTCGATGGAACCCGTCGCAGTAAACTAGGGGCCGCGACCCTTGACCAACTAAGTTTCGGTAGCCAGTTCTGCGACTTGGATAACGATGGTTGGCTCGATTTTATCGCCGTCAATGGCCATATTGACGATCTTCGAACCGAAAATATCCCGTTTCAAATGCCGACGCAAATCCTCAAGAATGACAAGGGCGAATTCCGCTGGCTACGAAACCCTTATCCAGGCAAATACTTCGAAGGCAAATGGATCGGTCGAGGTTTGCAGCTAATCGACTACAATGTCGACGGCAAGCCCGATTTGGTAGCGACCCATATGGATCGCCCGGCTGCTTTGCTAGAGAACCGTTCCCCGAGCGACAATCACTTTGTACAGTGGGAACTAGTTGGAACCGACAGCGAGCGCGACGCAACTGGTGCAGTCCTACGGATCGAATCCGACGACGAATTTTGGGTTACTTCGATGTGCGATGGCGAAGGTTATTTTGGATCCAATCAGCGACTCATCCACGTGGGACTTGGAAAGAAGAACCGATTAACCAAAGTCCGTTGCCTTTGGCCTTCGGGTAAAGAAGAGCAAATCGAAGGAATCGATGTCGATCGTCGTTACCGCTGGGTTGAAGGCCAAGGAATCCACGAGGTTCCTTTGGAACGAGATATAAAGTGATTTTCAAGTTATGATGCTTTCACGTTGGAATGCCTCCTTCGAAGGCTCGTTCAAGACACCCTTTTTGTGATTTAAAGTAACGCCATGTTTCGAACAACTCTCGCGATAAGCAATCTGTTTTTCAACAAGGACATCAGATCCCAAGTGATCGCATTGATGAATCGATGTCTGCTACTGTTATGCTTTCAAGCCTTGTTTTGCCATACCCAAGCTCAAGAAACCCAGACTGCTGCCTTGCCTGGATCGGTGATCAAAAAGCACTCGTCGGAGATTCAAAACGTTAAGCCTTTTGTTTCAGGAGATTGGACCAAGCGATGGGTCGAAGAGATTGCTCAGTTGGAGAAAGTCCGCCCCCGAACGATTCAATTCAATGACCGCGAAATCTTGATCGATGAGTCGCTATTCTACAGCGGGCGTTATGGCTCTCCGCTTAGTTACTCAAGGGCTTTGGATCTTGCGGAGAAACACGGGTTTTCTCCAGGTAACGGAACCAAGGTTTTCGATTTCGGATACGGAAGCATCGGACATCTGCGGATGCTCGCTCAAATGGGAATCGAAATTACGGGAGTCGATGTCGATCCATTACTTGCCCAGATGTACAAAGATTGCTCGGGAACTTATTCCAAAGGCAAAATTCAACTCCTCAACGGTAAATTCCCCGCCGAAGAGGCTTTAGTACAAGCTGCCGGCGAAGGTTATGATTTGTTTCTTTCGAAGAATACTCTCAAGCGAGGGTACATTCATCCAGCACGCGAGCCAGCAAGCCCTCGGCACGTTATCGACCTGGGAGTTAACGATCAGCAGTTCCTCCAGCAGATCGCCAAGATGCTGAAACCCTCAGGTCTTTTTGTCATCTATAACTTTTGCCCTGCAAAAGCACCCGATGATAAACCGTATATTCCCTGGGCCGACGGAGAATGCCCCTTCACCCAAGACCAACTCTCGCAAGCGGGTTTTGAGGTCTTAGAGTATGACGTTGTCGATAACGACCAAGCACGCCAGTTGGGGCGATTGCTCGGCTGGGATATCGACGGTGGCATGAACCTCGAAAAAGACCTCTTTGCTTGGTACACCATCGCAAAGAAAAAGTAACTCAAGCACTAGTTGGCCAACCGAAAGATCGTGGTCGTTGAACCCTCGATGTCTTGGGATACTTTTTGACCACCGACATTCATAATCAGTCTGTGCTTTTGCCTTTGAACCGCTTTGCTAATGCATCCGAGTTCGATGTCGAAGAAAATCTCCCCTTCGCTACCGACATCCTCAAGAGCCAATTCGATTCCCTGGGGTGACTGCACCAACTCCGTGGTGGCATCGGTGCGAATTTTTGCGAGTTTTCGACCACCTTCCTCAACTGCTCCTTCGTAACGATACGTCACATTCGCTTTCGTCTGCATTCCGTTATCGTTAGATTTTATCGTTTGCTCCCACTTTCTTCCTATCGTCATCTCACCCTCGGGGATTTGAAGTTGTTGAGACGATGCAAAAAAGGACTCCAAGGATCGCGTAGGAATTGGACCGGTTGAATCCGAGCCTAGTTTTTGGATCGATTCGGGCAGTTTCATCTCCAGCAAATTCCCCTGACGACCAATCTTCATGAGAATCGGAATGCCTAGAACCTGCTTGATCGAAGTCGCAAGCTGTTTTCCAACAGGATCTTTCGGCTCCTCTTTTTCGGAATCGTAGTCGACGTTCATAAAAGGCGACTTCATCGAAGTACGGGCACGTTTGATCGTCGTTTCCACAGCAAAGCTCTTGTCGTCAGAATCCGATACCTTCCACTCGGTATCAATCTGATTCTTCATAGGCATTTCCTGCGTGCTTCCATCGGGCAACTTCACGATGGTCACCATCTCATTGATCGACTCGATCGTCAGCACTTGGCCTTTCTTGAGTTTCCATTGTAGGGACTGCGCCTGCGAAATGCTGCAAAAGCATGCTGCGACGAAAAAGATCAATCCAGTTGAAAAAGACTTCATGGCTTTATCCCTGACCAAAAATCCCGATACGACAAGGCCAATAGACTTCCTTGCCCGCTGGTCGTATTGGAACTCAGACGAAGTCGAAGAGCAACCCCTGCAGAATTCCACGGAAAAATACAGCTACACCTAGGATAAATACCTATTCGATGATTGGCGATCATCCGCTGGTTGAGAATCCGATGAAACGGGAGCTTAAAACGTCGGAGGATCGACAAATTCAGGCACCACCAGTTTGGTGATCACGCCTGACTCATACCCACGCTTGAGCAACTGCCGAACAGCCTCACGCCCACGCTCGGTAAAATCGAGGGTCCAATCGTTGACGTACATTCCGACAAACGTGTCGGCCTTATCCCTCTCAAGCCCCCGCCCCCAACCCAAAGCGTAATCAAGTGCCTTGTTGCGATGCTCCAGGCCATGCTTGATGCTTAGATAAAGGTACTTATTCACATCGCGAATCACCTCTGGCCCAAGATCCTTGCGGATGCCATTGGCACCCAAGGGGAGTGGCAATCCGGTTTGCTCCATCCACCATTTACCTAAATCCACCACGAGTTGAAGGCTTTGGGATTCATAGGTCAACTGCCCTTCGTGAATCACCAATCCCGCATCGATCGATTTGCCTTGATAACTTCCTTGTTCAACGATATCGAGAATTTCGTCAAAGGGGACAACCACATGCTCGAACTCCTTTAGCCACATTCGACACGAAAGGTAAGCGGTCGTCAGTGTTCCAGGAACGGCAATCGTCTTGCCTCGAAGATCTTCCCTGGTGGCAGGACCACGGGTGACGATCATCGGCCCGTAGTTATCTCCCATGCTCGCTCCACAGGAGCAGAGCATGTAGCGGTCGCTTAGATAAGCGTATGCATGAAGACTCAAAGCAGTCAGTTCCAACTCCCCTTGAAACGCTCGGCGATTGAGCGTCTCGATGTCAACCAATTCGTGTTCGAATCGATAGTGCTTGGTATCAAAACAGTCCTTGGCTAGCCCATAGAACATGAACGCGTCATCGGCATCGGGGCTGTGACCCACGCGAATAAGTTGCGTGCCGGAATTGTCTTTCGTCGTAGTCATTTCAAGTAGATCGGAGGTAGACATCGAATTTGGTGGCGGATTACAAGCAAGAATCGTAACGGAAATTAGCTCTCTAGGGTAGGAACCGCAAGGAAGCTTTCCGATGTAACTTTACGCCAAAACCCCGAAGATCCTCAGGCCAACTGCGTCCTATGCCTATGGTTACCCAAGAGAACCAATAGGCAATCCAACCATTACGAGACTATCTGAGCAAATCACACCGCAGGGAAGTTGATTCCATCGAGTGATACACCGAGTTCCTTAAGCCGAGCAATGATTTGGTCGATGGTCAAAGGCTTGCCAATCGCTGCCGCCGCTCGAGCTTCGGTGTAGATCGTTAGTGCAACTTCTCGGCTGATTCCCAGACGTCCGAGCACAGGAAGCACTCGTTGGATCGGATCAATCCCACCGAAGACGGGAGGACGAATCACTGGAAGCGTATTGATCGGGGGAGCATGAAGCCTTTCCCAATCGACTCCAAGTTCGTCGAGCCTTGCTCGGACCTGCTGCAAATCCAAAGGTGTACCAGCATTGATCGCGTCCCAAATCTCGGTGCTGATCGTCTCGATCACATCTGCCGTCACACCAGCGTTCTTGAGCCTCGTCAAAATCGATTCAGCAATCGGTTCGGTTACCATCAAAGCCGGCATGATCGGTCGCTCGGGTTGCTCCGGTCGCTCTGGCCGCTCTGGTCGCTCTGGCCGTTCAGGCAACTCAGGCCGCTCTGGTCGCTCTGGTCGCTCGGGCCTTACAGGAACATTCGGTTGAGGTAGGATCGCATCGACATTGACACCCAAGACTGCCAATCGGTCACGGACTTGGTTGATATCCAAGGGGGTCCCGGACTTATGAGCTTCGATCATCTGACTCGATATATCATCGATCACATCCGAGGAGACGTTAAAGGCTTTTAGCCGCTCGGAAAGAGCTTCGATGAAACGTTCGAGTCGCTTAAGCTCCACTTGTTCGATCGTATCGTCAATACCGACCTCAACGGGCTCAGATGGATCGCTCGACGAAGGATTGTCGTCTTGTTTCCATCGGAGCACTCCGCTGATGACATGGTCGCCCAGTTCGGGCCGTCCACCCTTACGCAGCGTTTCGAGAGTTGATTTTGCATCCTCAAGGGTCATGCTAGGTGGCAGAACGTTCGAGGCGATCGCTTGTTCAATACGTTCGATTCGACGCTGGACTTCGACGCGGCTAACCCGCGATCCGGAAGCTGAACTTGAGTTCTGAGAGTTCAGTTGATCGATCACGACCAAAGCGTCCAGCGGAGTGACCGAGGCATCCGCATCGACATCGACCATCCCAAAACGACTTGCGGAGTTTGGATCGGTCGGATTGCCTGCAAACGATTGATTGATTCGATTGATTACAACGAGTGCATCCAGCGGTGTTACACTCCCGCTCGCATCGGCATCCTCGGGTAGGACGAAATTGTGGAAGCAATCTCCAGCCATCACCGAGCGGCTTTCGAGAGACTCGACGAACATCTTGCGAGAGATCGCTTTGCGGGACGATTTGGATCGTTTCATGACCGAACCTTTCGGGGGGAACCAGTTGTCAAAGATACCTAGCCGGTCTGGTGAACAGCAAGCAATGGGATAAACTTCTGCTTCACCACGAAACCATCATAGGCAAAAATCGAACTTTTAGCTCGATTTTGGCAACTCAAAATTCCATTCTTTTTCGAAAATCTCCCATGTCCAACGCGAAAACAGCCATTTCTCCCACCCGTGCCGAAGACTATCCAGAGTGGTACCAGCAGGTCATTAAGGGGGCGGATTTAGCCGAAAACAGCGCCGTTCGCGGTTGCATGGTCATCAAGCCTTGGGGCTATTCGCTCTGGGAAAACATGCAAAAAGGACTCGATCGGATGTTTAAAGAGACCGGTCACCAAAATGCGTACTTCCCCCTGTTTATTCCAATGAGCTTCCTGGAAAAGGAAGCTCAGCACGTCGAAGGCTTTGCGAAAGAGTGCGCGGTAGTCACCCACCATAGGCTCGAACCAGACGGCAAAGGTGGCCTGCGGCCTGCAGGCCCACTCGAAGAACCTCTCATTGTCCGTCCCACAAGCGAGACGATCATCGGAGCGACCTATGCCAAGTGGGTGCAGTCCTATCGGGATCTGCCGATCCTGATCAATCAATGGGCCAACGTGGTTCGCTGGGAAATGCGAACCCGACTCTTCCTTCGCACCGCCGAGTTTCTCTGGCAAGAAGGACACACCGTCCACGCCACAGCCGAGGAAGCAATGGAAGAGACCCACAAGATGCTCGACGTCTACACCGACTTTGCCGAGAACCACATGGCCATGCCTGTCATACGCGGAGAGAAGACCGCTGGCGAACGATTCCCAGGCGCCGATAAGACTCTTTCGATCGAAGCGATGATGCAGGATCGCAAAGCTTTGCAGGCCGGTACATCGCACTTTCTAGGACAGAACTTTTCGAAAGCTCAGGAGATCAAGTTTCAAAGTCAGGCCGGGCAAATCGAATACGCATGGACAACCTCGTGGGGAGTTTCGACACGACTCATCGGAGCCCTGATCATGACCCATTCAGACGACGACGGACTGGTCTTGCCTCCACGACTTGCACCAACCCAAGTCATCCTCATGCCAATCTACCGAGACGATCAGCAAAAAGCCGATGTCATGGCTTATTGCGAATCGCTGCGCAAGCAACTCGCCGCACAGAGCGCCTTTGGAGAACCTTTGCGAATCGAGATCGATAGCCGCGATATGCGCGGCGGTGAAAAGAAGTGGTATCACGTCAAACGCGGCGTCCCCTTACGTGTCGAAGTCGGCCCCAAAGACATGGCCAACCAAGCAGCCTTTGTGGCAAGAAGAGACACTGGAGAAAGTCTTGGTATGCCCATCGCAACATTGGTTTCCACCATCGGTGAGCAACTCCAGACGATTCAAAACAACCTCTTTGCCAAAGCCTTGGCTATGCGTCAAGCCAACACCGTTGAAATCCACAACGAAGCAGAGTTTCGTGATTATTTCAAACCCGATGACCAGCAAGGTCGCTCCGTCGGTGGTGGATTTGCCAAGTGTTGGTTCAGTAGCGAGCAAGAAGTCCAACCACTTTTGGATGAACTCAAAGTCACCATCCGTTGCATTCCACTCGATGCACCCAAAGGACCTGGCAATTGCTTTGTGACCGGTAAACCATCCAGCACCCAAGCCATTTTCGCCAAGTCCTACTAGAGACCCACCATGGAGCTTACGGGTACACCTAATCGCATCGATCACGGGCAGAAAGCATGACGTCGCTGATTCGATTCGGGCAGCGCTCTAGCGCTCGTAGATGATTTCGGAGAAATCATCTACGTTGTTCGCCTTGGCGAACCTTCGTTTAACCCGCAGCCAACGGCGAGGAATTTAAATCAGCCCCACGCGACGCTGCGTCTGGGCCCCAATCGAAGGAGCCCCTCCAAACACACGTCGATCACGGGCAAAAAGCGTGACGTCGCTGATTCGATTCGGGCAGCGCTCTAGCGCTCGTAGATGATTTCGGAGAAATCATCTACGTTGTTCGCCTTGGCGAACCTTCAGTTGACCCGCAGCCAACGGCGAGGAATTTAAATCAGCCCCCCACGACGCTGCGTCTGGACCCCAATCGAAGGAGTCCCCCCAAACACACGTCGATCACAGGCAGAAAGCATGACGTCGCTGATTCGATTCGGGCAGCGCTCTAGCGCTCGTAGATGATTTCGGAGAAATCATCTACGTTGTTCGCCTTGGCGAACCTTCGTTTGACCCGCAGCCAACGGCGAGGAATTTAAATCAGCCCCACGCGACGCTGCGTCTGGGCCCCAATCGAAGAAGGCCTTCAAACCCTTCTGCCCGTTCTCCGCCCGTCAGCTAACAAGAGGATTCTTACTTCTTGATATCCGAAAAGACTTCCTCGAACTTCTTGAGTTTCGGTATGATCACGGCCCGGCAATAACCCTGGTTGGCGTTGAGATTGAAATAGTTTTGATGGTAATCCTCGGCCGGATAGAACACATCCAATGCGGTGATCTCCGTGACGATCTTCCCGTCAAAGACTTCCTTGTTGAGCTTGTCCTTGTACTCCTGCGCAACTTTCTTCTGTTCTTCATTCTCGTAGAAAATCGCCGAACGGTACTGTGTCCCCTCGTCGTACCCCTGACGGTCCAGAGTCGTCGGATCATGCGTCTTCCAATGGATCTCTAACAACTTGGCAAACGATACAACAGACGGATCGAACTCGACTTGAATCACTTCGGCATGACCCGTTGTGCCCGTGCAGACCTGCTTGTAAGTCGGATTCTTAACCTTGCCCCCGGTGTACCCAGAAACAACTTTTTGAACCCCTTTCACACGCTGAAACACTGCTTCGGTACACCAAAAACAGCCTCCACCAAACGTCGCTTTTTCCAATTTCTTTTCCTTGGCCTCTCCCGCGGGTGTACTTTGAGCCCCCACCATCGGGGACAAAAACACGACCAGCGTTAAACAAACTAGTGTTCTTCGGGTTACTTCCATCGGTTTCCTCAATTGGTTGATAGCGTAGATTTCTCTTGGTGACCCCTTGCCGACTATTGTATTCGATCCGCAAGTACCGAAAACAGCTCTCTGAGAATCCCTCGCGATCCGTTTTTGTTCGTACTCGGCGGATTTGTTGGGTAAACTAAACAATATGCCAATCCGACTTGCACCTTGCACTTGCAACCAAATCCCTACAGAAACCGCATATCCAGGTTCCCGAAGGGATTTTCTGCGCTCCTTGGGCGGTGGATTCGGAATGCTCGCCTGCGGTGCTCTTGAAAACTCTTTACGAGCCCAATCTCCCTCCGCCCCCCACGCTTCTCGATCCCCCCATTTTGCACCCCGCGCAAAGTCCGTCATTTTCCTTTTTATGGTCGGTGGTCCCTCCCAGATCGATACCTTCGATTACAAACCCCTACTCCTAGAGCTCGACGGTAAACCTGTCCCGACTTCGTTCCGCGACGCACTCAATGCCACACACCATTCGAACGTCTTCCACGGTTGCGATGACCTGATCCTCAAAAGCCCCTTTTCCTTCAATCAATACGGCCAGTCTGGCATGTGGGTCAGCGAACTCATGCCCCACACGGCACAGCATGTCGATGAAATGTGCTTCATCCACTCGATGCAAGCCGATAGCAATAACCATGCACCCGCGAGCTACCAACTCCACACAGGCGATGTCCGCGCGGGAAAAGCAAGCCTCGGTTCATGGGTCACCTACGGACTAGGTAGCGAGTCGCAAGACCTGCCAGGCTACGTCGTTCTCTTCGACGCTGGCCCCTTGGGCGGCTCGGCCAACTACACCAACGGATTTCTTCCCCCTGCCTTCCAGCCGACCCGCTTCCGATCCACGAATCCACCCTTGCATCACCTGGTTCCTGATCCGGAATTCGCAAGAGGTCAGACGCAATCCCTCGAACTGCTCGATCAACTCAATCGCATCCATCGCAACCAATATGCCGATATTCCCTCCGAAGCCTCCCTGCTCGATGCTCGCATCGCTTCCTACGAACTGGCTTATCGCATGCAAGCATCCGCCATGCAAGTCGGTCGGATCGAAGACGAGCCCAAACACATTCATCAGCTCTACGGGATCGATGATCCCGATGCTCGTACTCAGAGTTTCTCTCGCAAATGCTTGCTGGCCCGCAGACTTGTCGAACAAGGTGTCCGATTCGTGCAACTTTATGACATGCCGGACAAAGATGGCTGGGACGCGCATGCGAAATTGGTCGAGAACCATCGACCCCGCGCTAAATGGACAGACATCGGAGTTGCTGGACTCCTGGCAGACCTTCGCCAACGTGGACTCTTGGACTCGACGCTAGTGATCTGGGCCAGCGAATTCGGACGCACTCCGATGAAACAAGGTGACTTAGGGCGTCAACACAATGCCGCCGGCTTTACCGTTTGGATGGCCGGCGGCGGTATCCGAAAAGGACTCCGCATCGGGTCAACCGACGAGATCGGATTGATGGCTACCGAGCGGCCTGTCCAATTCCGCGACTTGCACGCCACAATTCTTACAGCCCTGGGGATCGACTTCGAAAGACTCTCGTATGAAGTCAGCGGTCGCGACGAACGAATCACCGGTGTGGCAGGCTCGGCAAAACCTTTAATGGATATCTTCGCATGAGCCTTTGCCAAAGAAACAACCCGGTTGTCACCGCTAAAAAACTGCTAGCCTGCGCTTCAATGGCAATCGTTTGCTCGATCGGTTTATTCGCACAAGACGATCAAGGCAAAAACATCGGATCGGCACTGCAAGACCCCGCTAATCCGATCGCTCAATTGTTTCAAGGAGAGCGTCTCGATCTGTGGTCTTTGCAACCAATCCAAGACCACTCGATCGAGGCTCAATCCGCCCAAGCTTTCAAGCACCCCATCGATCTACTTTTGGCCAACGGTTCCCCGACCCACAATGCCCAGGGTTTACTGCAAGCCTCCAAAGATCGGCTCCTTCAACGCCTGAGCTTAGATCTCATCGGGCTACGTGCCTCCTTCGAACAGGTGGCAAGTTTCCTTGATGATCAATCTCCAGACGCAATCGAAAAACAGATCGATAAGCTCCTTGGCGATCCGCGATTCGGAGAACATTGGGCAAGATTGTGGCTCGATACAGTACGCTACAGCGATAGCAATGGCTTTGACTGGGATGAGTATCGAAAAGAAGCTTGGCGATATAGAGATTTTGTAATAAGAGCCTTTAACGAAGACCTACCTTACGATCAGTTTGTTCTTTGGCAATTGGCCGGCGATGAGTTGCTTGAAGATTCGCCGCAAACCTCAACTCAAATCGATCAATTGATCGCGACGGGTTACCTAAGACTTGGTCCTTTCGACAACGCGGCCAAACTATTTAACGAGCAGGATCGAGCTCGCTCCGAGGTTTTGACGGATCTAACGGAGACCACTGGAGCCGCCTTTTTGGGGCTGACCCTATCGTGCTGCCGATGCCATCATCACAAAACCGATCCGCTGAGCCAAGAAGACCATTATCGCTTTAGGGCTTTTTTCGCAGCCACCGCATTCGATGAATCGACGTCGATCTTGCTTGAACCCCAGCAGAGACTTATCGAAGAGCACAACCAAAAAATCGATCGGATGATCGAGCCGATTCAGGCAAGTATCGATGCAATGGATCGAGAAACTAAGGAAAAGGCCAACGCCGATGCAAGCGAGAATGTCAAAGATCTAAAAAAGCAGATCGAGCAACTCCGGACCCAGAAACGAACAAAGCTTACCGGGTTATTGGCCTGCGATGACACCAAGCATATCGACACGATCTGCGTACTCGAACAAGGAAACCATCAAAAGCCACTCGAAGAGGTTCAACCTGGATTCCCAAGTGTTCTGTTTCCAAACCCACCTGAGATTCAGACTCCAAACGGGGGCAAGTCCACAGGCCGCAGACTAGCTTTGGCCAAGTGGATCGTCGGCCAGCAGAACCCATGGGCGGCACGTGTGATCGTCAATCGCGTGTGGCAAAATTTGTTTGGGCAAGGCTTGGTGGCTACGCCCAACGATTTTGGAATCACTGGGTCGGCACCTTTATCAAGAGAACTGCTCGATCATCTTGCGGTCTATCTGGTCAAAAAGGATTGGTCCATTAAATCCTTGATACGCTACATCCTCAGCTCTCATGCTTACAGAGCCGAAATCGGATCTTGGAGAAAACTCCGGCGACTCAGTGCCGAACAGATGAGGGATGTGGTTTTGCAAGTCACTGGTCAGTTGCAGCATCGCAATGGAGGACCGCCAGTCTGGCCACCGTTGAGCGAAGATGTTCTGCAAGCCAACCCGGCAGTCTTGGACGATAACGAGACGAAAACCAAAGGATGGTATCCATCGCCTGAGAATGAGTTGACCGTGCGAAGTGTGTACTTGATCCAAAAGCGCACGGTTCGCATCCCCTGGATGGAAACCTTCGACTTGCCCGAGAACACGGTCTCATGCGCCAGGCGCGATGTCTCGATCGTGTCCTCTCAAGCCTTAGCACTACTGAACGCAGACTGGGTATGGGAGGCGGCCAAGCAGTCTACTCGTATCGCAGACAGCGACGGGCTCTTCCAAGCACTCTTGAGCCGCGAGCCGACACATCAGGAGCAGTCGATGTGTCGATCGTATTTGGACGAAGGTAGAACGCTCCAGGAGTTGGCTTTAGTTTTGCTCAACTCCAATGAATTGGCGTTCATACCCTAGTCATTCTCAGAGGATCAACGAAGCTCGATGGTGACCTTCTGCAAGACACCATTAAAGGCATTCTTGCGTCCTTCGCCATAAGCCTCATCGACGGGCGTTCCGGTATCTACACCAGTATCTGCGGTATCGTCGAGCGAGAAAGTATTCGGATGGGTCTTGGTGACTAGACCTTCACCGATCTTCTTGCCATCGAGATAGAGCGTGGCTTTGCCACCGGCTCCGCGACCACCCACGCCAGTCGACTTATCGTAATCGAATGCCATCTTGATCGTATGCTTACCATCGCTCATGGCTTCGTTGCCCGATATACGGAAGACTTCCAATCCTAGAAAGTTGTAAGTGTACATCGGTTTTCCATGATCGACCCAAAGAGCCCAACCTCCGAAGCGTCCGCCTTGAGCCAGCAATACGCCGTGGTTTTTGTTTCCTTTGACTTCAAGATCGGCCACGAGGTCAGACGAGGTATTCTTGACGTTGATGAAAGCATTCTCCGACATATAGACCATGCCTGGATAAACCGTCAGTTTGGTTCTGCCGTCCATCAAGTCAGGTCGGCCGGCAACTTTCGGATCGAACCTTTCGATGGTCCGATCGTCGATCGGCAACACCTTGTGCTCAATAGCCTCTTTTGTGAACAACGCTTGCAACTCGGCGAGCTTCTGAGGATTCTCAGCGGCAAGATTCTTGCTCATGCTAAAGTCGTTTTCGACATGGTACAACTCCCAAACGTCTTCGGTAAGCGAATGACGAGGTTTACCCTCCCAGGGTGCTTTGTGGATTGTCCCTGCGAACCAGCCCTCATGGTAGACCGCTCGGTTACCACCGATCTCAAAGTACTGTGTCTTGCGTCGATCGGAAGCCTCAGGGGCATCGAAACTGTAAGCCATGCTGACCCCTTCGATTGGAAGTTGCTTGATGCCATTGACTTCCTTGGGAGAGGGTACTTTAGCCGCTTCGAAAACGGTCGGTGCAATATCCACGACGTGATGGAATTGGTCTCGAACTTGTCCTTTGGACTTAATCCCTGCAGGCCAATGGTAGACCACTCCGTTTCGAGTTCCGCCAAAGTTGCTTGCGACCTGCTTGGTCCAGGTAAATGGGGTGTTTCCAGCGACAGCCCAACCGGCAGCAAAGTGGTTGAAGCACTCGGGGCCACCCCACTGATCGATCTTATCGAGCATGAACTCGGTCGTTTCGGCAACTCCGTTGAAATAAGTCCCTTCGTTGAACATCCCTAACATACCACCTTCAGCACTGGCTCCATTGTCTCCGACGACGTAGATGATCAGTGTGTTATCTAGTTCTCCGATGTCAGCGATGCCTTGCACGAGGCGACCCACTTCATGATCCGTATGCGATGCAAAACCCGCGAAGACCTCCATCTGTCTTGCGAATAATCGCCTTTCGTCATCCGAGAGATCTTTCCAATCCTTGATCGCCTCAGGTTTGGGAGCCAACTTTGTGCCTTTGGGAACGACACCTAGTTCGATTTGGCGAGCGAGAGTTTGCTCGCGCAGAGCATCCCACCCCATATCGAACTTGCCCTTGTACTTCTCGATCCATTCTTTCGGTGCGTGGTGCGGTGCGTGAGTTGCACCGGTGGCAAAGTACATGAAAAAAGGCTTGTCTGGAGTAAGAGATTGCTGAGCACTCATCCAAGCGATTGCCCGCGTGGTCATATCGGTCGTGAAGTGGTAGTCCTCTTGATCCTCAGGTTTGCGCATGGGAGTTGTTCCCTGGACAATCATCGGATCCCACTGATTGGTTTCGCCACCGATGAATCCGTAGAATTCGTCGAATCCAGAATGCGTTGGCCAACGATCAAACGGTCCGCTGACACTCACCTCCCAGGGGGGCGTTTCGTGGTACTTACCCCAAGCCGACGTCGAATAGCCGTTCATCCGAAGGACTTCGGCCATTGGAGTGATGCTTTGTGGTCGAATGCCTGTGTTACCAGGAAACGCGGTGGCCACTTCCATGATCGCACCGGCGTTGTTGCTGTGGTGGTTGTACCCAGTCAGGAGTGCCGTTCTGGTGGGACTGCATAGAGCCGTGGTATGAAAGCGGTTGTACTTCAGGCCGTTGTTAGCGAGTTTTTCCAAGGTTGGCATCGAGCAAGGTCCACCAAAGGCGCTCGAGTGTCCAAAGCCGATATCGTCGATCAAGACCACGACCACGTTTGGTGCTCCTTCGGGGGCTTTGACATCCCAACGCGCCGGAGCCTTGGCATTCCTTGCATCGAGCTCTTTGTAGAGCGTTTGTGCAGGTTCTCGAATCGGCAGGATGTTTCGATCGAGCGATTGGGCGCGGACCCCTTGGGAGAACAAGGCTAGTACAGGGATCCCTATCCAATTGGCAATTGAAACCAACGACTTGCAGGTGCGTCGCATATTTGACTCATCAGGTTTATGTTTAGCGGCGTGCGTGGACAGAAGAGGAACTCGATTGTAACTAGTTTGCTGAAGAACAAATATGACAAAGCTGTCCTTGAGTAGATTTGCTCTGCTTTGTAGGGTGCGGTGAAAATAGATGAAAGAGGATTATGAACGCGTGTTCTTAACGATTGTTGTTAGTATTGCGACAAGCTCATCGCATTCCTGCATGATTTCAGCAAGTCGAAGCGGAGCAATCTCTTCTCACTTCTCACTTGTTTCCCTTGAAATGGTCATTTGGCATCCTAATCTCCTAGATATACCTATCTCGCACAGTTGACTTAAACCCTTCAAACCAATGCCCCATGACGGGCGCACCAAGAAATTGCAGCGAAGTGCTCGATCAACCTGCTCGTAAAGCTGCAAAGCTACGTGCAACCTCACCCCTTCGTCCGACAGACTAGGCTGAGTGTTTCGAATCCGTATGGCCATCTGTTGGCGAGTCCAAGCGAACATCGCAGCGCTTCGAGCTACCTTCTCCGCGGGGGACATCGCTTTCCAGCGACGTTCGTATTCAAGTTCGATTTCCGACTGTTCCACCCTGATCTCCTCATTCCAGTTGTCTATCGATTAGTATACGGGAACGCTCCAAGGGGACAAAGTACCGATGTTTTGCGCAATCGATGCCTGCCTTCGAGCGTATATCAAGTGGCTTTGGCACTCTTGGCTTGGTTGGCGTGATATGGATTGATTCATACAGTCCACGGACTCACGCCCTTCTTGGACTTGCTGTAGTCAACCGCATTGTTTCGCCTTCGATCGAGATGCTGCAAAGTGGTAGGATTCGAACTAATTACGATCTACGCATTAGAGCTATGCTGTTAAGTAATTTCCAATTACCGGAAATCTTGACTTTTTCGTTTCGCAGCAAATTCATCAGAAAACTTCGAGCAGTGACTCCGTAAGTGAGGTAGGTATGAGCAAAGCAGAAATCGTTCCTCTGGTAGTGGACCGCAGTCGTTTGGAAAACACCTCAGACTTCACCTCATGGCTTAGAAAACTTTTAATTTACGACCGGAAAGACATCGCCGAGGCGCTCTTGTCACCGAAGATCTCGTGCGTGTTAAGCAGCGATTGGAGCGACCTGTTTGTGCAACCAGGAACTAGTTGGGAAGATCGAGAGAAACCCGGAAACCGATAGGGAGAAACTCGAAACCGTCAAATGTAGGCGCAGTGGCGGTACGATTGGCCGAACGAAGATATCGAAGGTTCCTTTTGGGATCAGCACCATTTTCATCCCGATGCTGTTGGTGATCTCTTTGGGGGACTGGGCGCGCACCTGGCAACTCACATGCATCATCCCAAAAATGATCAAAGTTGAAAAGAATATTGGGATCTGACGTAGCATCGCTGATTATTTCCTTTTTCCGTAGCTCGATCGAAAGTACTTTCTAACGATCCGAAATTGTAACGTAAATGGCCATAACATTGCAAAATCAAGGTGATCTCTCGCCGTGTTGGCTGCCGCTCGATATTGTGGAGCCGCGACCACGTATTCGCTCTTGTCGCCGAAGATCTCGAACGCGTCGTCGAGGATCGGTCGCAGAGAGTGCAACTTCATTACGTGCAGTGGGATCGGAAGAACTCTGCGATTTCCCGTTTCCCGACCTGACCAGCGGTAGTCTTCAGTACAAGATCAACAAGTTCTTCGTCGCTGGCATTTAAGTTCTCATTGTTGATTTCCAAAAAAATCAACGCTGCTTCCAAACCTACACGTTTGTTCCCATCGACGAACGGGTGATTCATTACCAGGTGATATAGATAAGCGGCAGCCATTTCAAAAATGTCTGCGTGCAAGTACTGACCGCCGAAGCTTGCCTCGGGTTGAGCGATGGCAGATTCAAGCAGACAGATATCTCGGATACCGTGACAGCCCCCGTAGGTATCGATTTGATTTAGATGAGATTCCAGGATGTCATCGAGGGTAAGGAACACCAAGGGCTATTACTCCGCGAGTTTCTTGAAAGCCTTGGAGTGTTTTGAATTCACCTTGGCTCGTGCAGCGCGAACCTTCGCTTTCTTATCGTCGGAATCGATAGGAGCGATCCGAATGGACTTGCCATCGGTAGTCAATTCGACTTGGGACTCAGGTGCGATCTTGAGCAAATCCAGAATGGGACGATCGATCACAACCGCCCAGCTATTTCCGTGTTTTACCAGATTCTTGATCATCGCCTGCACCCCGCTTTCTTCGATTTCGATGGTCGACCAATGTAAGTACATGATTGCTTTCGAGTTCCCCGAAGTCAAGGGACTTCCGTCATTCTCTAGCGACGCCTGAGATGATTAACGATCCGCCCTGTTCTCTGCGATTCCACGGCGAGTGCCTTTCGAACATCGCAAAAACATTAGGAAATCATCAAAAAGTTCGGTTCCTGTCCTGTCCGCAGGACCGCTCTACTCTCTACTTTCAACTCTCTTGGCTGCGTAGGGTTTTTCGCATCACTAACACCTAGAAATCGGGTAAGGATGCCCGTTGCCGGGCACCCTCCCCACACCACCCATAACTCACCCCTCCACCATCACCTTCTCCACACCTGCCGCCTTGGCAAAATCATCTTCGGTGACCAGCAGGTAACTCTGCCGGGCGATTCGAGGTGAGTTACCAAGCCAGGAGCAGACCACGTGAAGCGGGAACTCTCGCTGCAGTTCCGTCTGCCGGCTAGCCCGCATCGAGTGGAACAATCGTGGCCAACCTGAGACGCCGGCGTTAAAGTAGCAGGCACACTCCGCTGTGCCGTCAGCCAGGGATCAATGTGCAACTGATTAAATCTTCTGAACGGCACATGGACCGTGCTTACTCCTTATGCAGCCGCTCGGTACTGCGGAGCCGCGACCACAAACTCGCTCTTGTCGCCAAAGATCTCGAAGGCTTCGTCGAGGATCGGTCGCAGCTCGGGGAATATCGGGCAGCTACGAATGCCACGGCCTTCGTGATGCTCGACCTTTGGCTCTGGAATGCTCATCCGATTCATTTCCCAGTCGATGTCCTCCCAACGCAGCGAGAGCGTTTCCGAGGGCGTTCGAAGCCCACCATAGCGACTCAGCCCCAGGATCACTTTCCAAACCGGGTTAGCCTTCTTCATCAGCTTGTCGACCACCTCCCGAGGTACAAACTCATTGACCTTCACCGAGCTCTTTTGGGTCTTTACCTTGAGGAATGGGTTCTCTTCGATGATCTTCCAATCGACCGCATCGTGCATGAATTGCCTCGCGAATTGGATCCGTTTGTGGATCGTTGTCGTAGCCATCCCTCTGGCTTTGAGCTTCTCGTGAAACTCCTTCGCGTGCCCCGCAGTGATTTGATTGATCCGGATTCCCTCGGGCATGTATTCTTTGAGGTTCGCCACCACCTGTTTCCATACTGCGACCGTGGCTGGCTTGCGACTCTTGCCGTGGCGTTTGATGTAGCCATCTAGGAACGCATCGAGCGTTGGGATAATTACCTTCTCAGGAATCGGCTCAGGTTCGACCAAACCCACAGCGATGAGCTTTTCTCGCAGCGCCGGGGATTTGGCTAACCAAGCCGCATCGTCCTGGGCCATCGGACTGCCGAGTATCTTCGAGCTCAGAATACCTTCGATGCGTCGCCGAATCGTCTCGGCCTCTTTATCAGAAACCCTGCCAAGATACACAGTGCGGCGGGTTTTTGTCTCGTCGTAGAAGATCCCTACATGAAACGATTGCTTGAACCCTTGGGTGTTGAGTGCATCGACGCTCGTCAGGTCGAGAAAGATCACCCCAGCAGAATCCTATGTGGTTGGGAACTGAAACTCTACGCGACGCTCCACTCGCCGTTTGCCCAGGTTCTATTCCTGGACGCCGACAATGGGGTCGTGTGCGATCCAACATACTTGTTCGACTGCGAAGAGTACAAACGCCACGGCGCGATCTTCTGGCCCGACTACGCGTGCTGGACTTTGAAGCCTGGGGTATGGAAAGTCTTCGGGATGATGGACATGGCCGAACCCGAAGTGGCCGAGCACGAACGAGCTTTTGAATCCGGGCAGTACCTCATCGACAAGCGTCGGTGTGATCGTGAACGCCCAGCATCTTTTGTTCATTCATTTACTAAACTAAACCTAACCAACGTTTACGCTACTTACGCTGAGCCAAAACATCACTGCGAATCAGGCAAGCAGCAACAGACCGAAAACGGCACCAGGTTGCAGTCATTCACTTTTCACACGGCGGCCAATTGTATCCTATTGTGTCCGAAGCTTGCTTGGGCTTGCGTCTACCTGTAGGATCATTAATGGTTCATGGAGGAACGGTTAGTGAAGCGAAGGCTCGCATCGATGAATTCTTTTTTTTGAAAAGGGGATGTGTTCCATGAGTGCACAAGGCAACGAGCGTAGAGATGCTCGATTCGATTCCAGGAATGTTCTTTCGATGAGATGCCTTTACTTGTTTCATGGGCGTTGGACAAGCTCGCGAGTTTTGAGTGTTGCCGCGGGTGCCTTGGCAACGGTGGCCAGCATGGCCGCCCCGAGCTACGCGGCGGTCGTTTCGTTCGGCTCTGAGGCCAACACGTTCAACATGGAGTTTGTCACGATCGGCAATGCGGGCAATGCTGCGGATACGGATACCAATGCCAAGCCCCTAAACGCTGGTGCCGTGGGATACACCTACGACATTGGCAAGTTCGAAGTAAGCGAGGATATGATCACGAAGTACAACGCGAATTTTGGCACGGCCAACAACCTAGAGATCACCAAGAACACGCGCAGCACGGCTAAGCCCGCGACAAGTGTTACTTGGAACGAAGCTGCCCGGTTCGTCAACTGGCTCAATACTAGCACGGGGAACCAAGCGGCGTATAAATTCACCACCAGCGGCGTCAATGACAACATCGCTTTGTGGGTATCTGGCGATCCCGGTTACAATCCATCGAACCCGTATCGCAATAGTTTGGCGAAGTACGTTTTGCCGAGCTACAACGAGTGGTACAAGGCTGCTTATTACGATCCGAATAAGGCGGGTGGAGCAGGGTACTGGGATTACGCAACTGGTAGCAATAGTGCACCAACGGCGGTCGCGAGCGGCACGGCCACGAATACGGCAGTTTACAATGGACAATCTGGCCCAGCGGAAGTGGGCAAAGCCGGTGGTTTGAGTCCTTATGACGTGATGGGCCTAGGTGGCAACGTTTCTGAATGGGAAGAGAGTTCCTTTGACTTGGCTAATAGTAGCGGTTCTGCTCCTCGGGGGATGCGCGGCGGCGGCTGGACCAACTTCTCCAGCAACTTGTCGTCGTCGTCTCGCATCGGCGCCGACCCTAGCCTCGAGGCCAACAGCAGAGGTTTTCGTGTCGCAAGTCTGTCTTCATCCGCCCCACCAGCAGTGCCTGAGCCGAGCATGATGGTGATCGGGACGCTGTTTGGTTTAGGCGGGCTCATGGCGAAGAGGCGGATGAAGAAGTAACCCTTTTTCCTTCTTTCTGCGCGCCGCCCTTGGGCGGCGCGCGATTTTTGTTAACGAGCAAGAGACCAGGAGTCTGCGCGTTGTCATGCATAGGATTTGGTTTAATACTTGAATCGCTGGACTTTTGACATCGGAAAGCAATGACACGTCGCTTGAAACTACTGTTGTTGGGCACATAGCTGGACGCCTGCATCCGGTCGCAACCGTACTTGCACGACAGCAGGTCACGAGACAATGGTGGGAATCTGCGTCTGATCGGTATTTGCTGTTTGTATCTGACCTTGTCCTTGCCGAATGCGGTGATGGCGATGAAGATGCTGCAAGCGAACGGCTCAATATTTTGGAAGGCATTGCCGTGTTGCAAACTACCGCCGCCCGCTGATCGCAAACGTTGGGAGTCACAGATTCACCATGACGAAATTCATTCATGCAAGTAGTCTGCTCTCAGCTGTTGCGGCGCTAGCAATGGTTGCTATTTGCATTGTAATCCCAAAGATGGAATGATCCTAGCAACTGTTGCTTTAGCGTAAGCGTACAGAGGCCTGACCAGGTTTCATTGGAGCTCAGGCTTGCGGTTGTTGACGGCGTTTGTTAGGCCGATAAGAAGCTTGAGCGGTTTGCGGCCCAGCGAGCCAGCATGTCGGTAGCATG
>Ga0315900_10000098_pt1 | contig 145326 bp, 128 predicted proteins | sample LakEriMetagenome_FD_203521 | JGI IMG/M metagenome (GOLD analysis project Ga0315900, IMG submission 203521) | Freshwater fungal communities from buoy surface, Lake Erie, Ohio, United States - Buoy 12 MA114 | ecosystem: Environmental > Aquatic > Freshwater > Lake > Lake biofilm | place: USA... | reverse complement strand
TAAGCACGAAACTCGCCTCAAGATGAGATTTCTTTTAAGGGCCGTGGAAGACGACCACGTTGATAGGCTACAGGTGTAAAGACAGTAATGTCAAAGCCGAGTAGTACTAATTACCCGTAGACTTACAAGCTTGATTTTCTTGAAAAATTACTACTTCAATCGTCCGATATATCTTAGATGACTTTAAGACATTAAGACTTAAGGACCATAAGACGATAAGATGTTAAGACTAGAAGAGAAAAAACTCTTAAAGTCCTAATGTCATATCATCTTAAAATCCTAATGTCAACGATTTTGGGTGTCTATAGCAGCACGGTCCACCTCTTCCCATTCCGAACAGAGAAGTTAAGCCTGCTTGCGCTGATGGTACTGCCCTTTTGAGGGTGGGAGAGTAAGTCGACGCCGCTTTTTAAACCTCGATTGTGCAAACAGTCGGGGTTTTTTTCTTTTCAAGAGAATCAATTACCAAACAGGGTGGGAGTGTATCCCGATAGCTATCGGGACGACGACGCTTAAACCCCGATTATACAAATTGTCGGTTTTTTTTGTTTTTTACCATATATCCTTTATCGTTTTTTAGAATCGTAACTATTGATTCAAATTTTTTTAATTAATAATATTTAAGTAAAACAGACCCCTGACAGAATTGGACTGAGGTTTTGTTTCTATTGATTTAATTTTATCGATTAATATATTTATAGCAATCGAGAATTGAATTGATTAATTAGTTAAAATAACTTTCATACACTTTACCAATTCAGATATGATAAGTTTAGGTGATAAGAATTAGAAAAATATATCCACTAATATATCCTATTGCTGCAAGCAGGCTAATCTTCTTAAGATACCAACCGAAACTAATATTTTCCATCCCCATGGCTACAACACCAGCGGCTGATCCTATGATTAATAATGATCCACCAGTACCAGCGCTGTATGCGATTAGGTGCCAAATAGTATCGTCCATTTCTACCTCTGAAAACATGCCAATTGAAGCAGCAACAAGAGGTACATTGTCAATAATTGAAGAAATAACACCGAGCCCTCCAGCGAAAACTTCTAATGGTATCTGATTTCTTACTAAATCTCCGAATTTAAATATGATTCCCATCGATTCCATTGATGCAATGGTCATTAAAATCCCTAAGAAGAAAAGTATAGAAGGCATTTCTATTTTACCTAATGCATTTAATGTAGGACTTTCAACTGAGGATTCAATCGATGTAATTGTAAAATTTCTATTGCTTTTAATTTCAGCAATTACGGCAAATATTCCCAACGCCAATAACATTCCTAAATAAGGAGGAAGATGAGTAATGGTCTTAAAAATAGGAACGGATAATATTAAGATTAGGCCAATAGAAAGCATAAAAGTTCCTGATGATTTTTTATCTACTTCGTTCTTTTGAATTTCAAAATCACCATTGAATATTTTGTAAAAAGAAGCGATAAACACAGGGATAATCATAGCAATAACAGAAGGAATGAACAAGAGTGTTGCTAATTTTACCGTTGTAACTCGGTTTGCCATCCATAACATTGTAGTGGTAACATCACCAATGGGAGTCCATGCTCCACCTGCATTGGCAGCGATCACAATAATTCCAGAATACCAAAATCTCAGTTCCTTATCTGAAATTAATTTTCTTAGAAGTGTAATCAGAACGATTGTCGCTGTTAAGTTATCAATAACAGCTGATAAAATGAAGGCTAAAAAAGAAATGATCCAAAGTAAAGTTCTTTTCTTTCGAGTTAGAATAATATTTTGAATTGTTTTGAAACCGTTGAAACTATCAATCATTTCAACAATAACCATTGCACCCATAAGGAAAACAAGAATTTCTGTAGTCTTCGCAAAATGATGTAATAATGTCGAATCTAATAGACTTTTCTTTTCTTCATTTGTGAATAATGAAATATCGATTATCTTTCCAAGATGTGGATCAAACCAACTATTCAGGTCTGACAAACCTAGGGATAATACCATCCATGATATTGACATCATGGCAAGTGAAGGGACCAATTTATCGATTTTTAACTGGTGTTCAAAAACAATAGCACAATATCCAAATAAGAAAATTGTAACGAGTAAAATGGTTATCATAGGATACTGAAAAATCGAAGTAATAACAAGATAAATGCTATAAGCATGATTGCTACAAAAATAAGGGCTTCAATTGGAAATTCGCTTTTGCTCATGTAGGTGTGTTTTACACAAAAGTCTCGATCTAAACTTAAAATGAAGTTAAAAAAACCTTAAAAAGAGCTTAAAAAAGTATATTGAAATGATTCCTTTTATCTTCAGCACTGTAATTTATTGTAAACCCATGGTAGTCAAGAATTCTTTTCACAATGACAAGTCCGATACCGACCCCTGAAATATTCATTGAATTCTTTCCTCTTGAAAAAGGGAAGAATAACTTTAATTGTTCTGACTCATCAAGTACTTCTCCATCATTTATGATTTCTAGTATTAATCTTCCGTTTTCTGCCATAAGATTGGTAATAACAAGTCCATTTTCTGAATAACAGAAAGCGTTTTTTAGAAGATTAAAAAAGGCAATTATTAAAAGTTCTTTGTTTACTGAAACCTCCATTAAATCTAAGAGAGCATCTGATTCAGAGATATTAAATTCGATGCGAAATTCTTTGAATTCAATCTTAATTTCTTCCACTACTTCAAAAATTAATTCATCGATTCGTTCTCTCTTGAATTCAATCTCTTTATTTGAATTTACTTTTGCGAGAATTAACAGAGAATCAATTAGTTTACTCATATTCTCAGCATCGCGAATAATGTAATTTATTTTAAATTTTTGTTCCTCTGTCGAATTTCTGATAAGATTTTCTAATTGAAGAATTATTCGAGATAAAGGGGTTTTTAGTTCATGAGAGGCATGAGATGTGAAGGTTCTTTGTTTCTGATATGCGTCTTCAAGTCTTGAAAGCAATTGATTGAATTCAATTGTCAGTAAATCAATTTCATTACTCGTGTTCCTATTTTCCTTTAATCGTTCATGCAAGTCATTTGCATTTAGTTGACTAACTGTTAAATGTAACTTTTTCAAAGGATTTAAGTATCTTTTTAAGACATATATGGTTAATAACCAGCCTGTTAAACTTAAAACTATTGTTGAGAACAACAATAATATGATTAAATAATCTAAACTTTTTTTACCATACTTATCGTTTGCTGAAACCAAAACATAGTATTCTTGACCATTCGCTTGATACGAAATACCAATTAATTCATTCGATTTCCCCTCCTTATAAAGAGTTTTATTTTTTTCAAGTTCACTGAGTTCAAAATTATTAAGTTTGATATCTTCTGAATTAGGTGATTCATAAATTTTTGACCAGTTATTATTGAAGATTACGAGTTTCTCGTCGTATAGTTGTGCAATAGAATTCTTATCGATAATTTTAAGCAAATTAGAGTCTACCTCTTTTACTTCGATTAGCAATTTAACATAGGTTAATGCCTTCTCTTCCATTCTTTTTTTGAATTCATCTTTCCTGAATTCTGAGTATAAATATTCAACTATGAAAGCACTTGATATAAAAAGTAAAGTGAGGAGTATACCTATTAAAAAAATAAGTTTGTTTTTAACACTCATAAATTTTTCAAATAATATCCAAATCCTACTTTCGTATGAATCATTTTTTGTTGAAAAGGGGAATCAATTTTTTTTCTGAGAAAATTAATATAAACCTCAATGGTATTAATATTGGTTTCAATATGATAATCCCAGAGTTGCTCAGCAATATATTCTTTACTCAATACGTGGCCTTTCGCATTAATTAGAATTAACAGAAGTTTATATTCTTTGGGTGTTAATTGAATTTTTTGGTTCAAGCGATAAACCTCTTTCATCGTTTGATCAATTGTTAATTCAGAGAACTTAATAATTTCTCGTTCATTATCGGATACATTGTTTCTCCTCAATAAGGCATAGATTCTTAAAAAGAGTTCATCAAAATGAAACGGTTTAGTAAGGTAATCATCCGCACCTGATTCAAATGCTCTCACCTTATCAGAAATGTCACCTAATGCTGTTAAAAAAATTATTGGCGTAGTTATTTTACGTGTTCTTAATTTTTCACAAATTGAAATTCCGTTTTCATTTGGCACATTTACATCTAAAATCAACAGTTCAAAAATATCTTCATTAAAGTTTTCCCAAAATTGTTTTCCATTTTCAGCAAGTTCAACATCGAGTTTTTTGTATTTTAGAAATTCAATAATTTCCTTCGAAAGAATAATGTCGTCTTCGAGTAACAAAATTTTTGACGATTTCATATTCAAAAGTAACTACAAAATATTAGATATCTCTTGACAAAATTCTTTTCATTGCCTTTGCTAGTGTAACTTTAGGTAAATCATAATTGTTTAGAAAGAAAACAGGTATGCGGTCAATTCTTTTGAATTTAATAATATTCATCTACACATTTCAGTTATATTCTCAAGGTAGGGAATCTAATAAGGAATCTCAACATCAGTTATATACCGAGCTTTTCGGACAAGGTTTTTGTTATTCCTTCAACTATGAGTATTTATTTCCCGCAAGGTCATTAAATGTTTTCCATGGTTTTTATATTGGTGCTAGTTATGTACCTGAATTTTTTCAATTTGGAAATGGATTTTATGCTGGAATTCCTATTGGGTATAGATGTGTTTTTGGAGAAAAGAGGCATTTTTTCGAAATGGGTTTCGGTTTTACTTCTCTTTTTTCAAAGGATTTTTTGGGAAATATTCAGTACAATTATATTTCTCCACAAATTGGTTATCGCTTTGAACCAGTTAAATCGCCGTTTTTTGCCAAGCTGAATTTAATGGCACACGTAGATATAGCAAGTGGATCTGCGGGAAGATTTAACATGTTCTCTGATGTGGCAGGTACCGGACTAGTAACGATACCATGGCCTGGAATTTCTTTAGGATATAAACTAAACAAGAAAAACAAAAAGTAAAAAGCAGAGGAATTCCTCTGCTTTAGTACCCCGGGCCGGAATCGAACCGGCACTCCCGAAAGAACAGGATTTTGAATCCAGCGCGTCTACCAGTTCCGCCACCGGGGCGTTAGGTTTAAAACCATAACGGGGCGTAAAGATACAATACTTTTTTTAAATTCTTTATGGAATTTACATTTCTTGAATGAATTTCAACCATTCATCCACTGATTGGGCATTCTCAATCTTTTGATCACCTGAAGATGTTCTGCGCAGTGAAATTAAGGTGCCACCGCTTGCTAATTTTCGTCCAAAATCAGCAGCAATGGAACGGATATATGTACCTTTCGAACACTCTATATAAAAATCAATTTCTGGAAATCTTGATGATTGTATATCGAAACGAAAAAGTTCAATTTCATTTGATTTCATTTCAATGATTTTTCCCGATCTAGCATAATCATAGGCTCGCTTTCCGTCAATTTGCTTTGCTGAAAAAATGGGTGGAATTTGTTGTTGCTTCCCAATAAATGACTGCCGCGCCGCCTCCAAAAGAGATTCATTGATATGTCCCGTTTCCCATGTAGCATCGAATGTTGTTTCGAGGTCATAGGAAGGTGTTGTTTTCCCCAATAAAATAGTACCTGTATATGATTTCGGTGCTCCAGTAAGTTGCTCGATGTTTTTCGTGTGTTTACCCGTACAAATTACGAGTAGCCCAGTGGCAAGTGGATCAAGCGTTCCTGCATGACCAACTTTAATTTTTTTCACCTTTAGTTTTTGCTTTAAATTCCAACGGATTTTGTTAACTACGTCAAAAGATGTCCAACCATAGGGTTTGTCAACTAGTATTGTTTCTCCCGAAATAAAATCCATTAAATAAAATAAATTAGCAAAACGCATCCAACGATAATTCGGTACCATCCCCAGATACGAAAACCATGTTTTTGAATTAAGCCAATAAAAAACTTAATTGCAAAAACGGCTACTATAAAAGCGAGTAAGTTCCCTAAAGCAAACATAAGTAGGTGTTCTTGACTTGATGTAATCATTTCAAAACCTTTATACTCTTTATCAGCAATTGTCCAATCCTTTATGAAAACGCTGTACATTGTTACAGCAAGCATGGTGGGAACAGCCAAAAAAAAGCTAAATTCAGCAGCCATTCGTCGCGTTAATCCTTGTTGCATTCCTCCGATGATTGAAGCTGCAGCACGACTCGTTCCGGGCATCATCGCCAAACATTGCCAAAATCCTATCGTTAGTGCTTTTCTTGTTGAAATTGCTTCTTCATGGTCAATTTTTTGATGATTGAAAATATGATCAATAAACAATAAAATCACTCCCCCTGTAATTAATGCAATCGCTATTGGGATGGGTTTTTCTAATACTTCTTCAATTTTATCATCGAATAATTTTCCAAGAATGAGTGCGGGTATAACTGCAATTGCTAGTTTTATGTAAAAATTGAACGACTTAAAATCCATAAATTTCTTCCAGAATAGCCAAACAACAGCTAAAATGGCACCGAACTGAATTGATACTTGAAACATTTTTACGTACTCATCTCCCTCGTTACCCATTATGGTACTTGCAAAAATCATATGTGCGGTTGAAGAAATAGGTAAAAATTCTGTAAGGCCTTCAATGATGGCTAAAACAATGGATTCAATAACAGTCATTTAGGATTACTTTTTACTGGATTTTTTAAAGGTAGATTCGTCAGAAGTATCTTTGTCAACTACTTTTTTAGGTTTTTTCATAATCGCATAAATCATGATACCATAACCAATAACAATAAGCATAGGAGCCACGGTAATACGTACGTGGCTAAAGAGGGCATCACCGTCGAATTGAGATGGGTCATCTGCCCCTCCACCGATCATAAGGAGATAGCCAAGAACATTTATTGCCAATCCGATAAATAATAAGCGGTAATTTTCAGGATGAAAACCAAAATGATCGATAGGATTTTTCATGTCAATATAAATCGTCTAATTTCTTACGAAGATAATTGTTTAATGCAAACCATGTAGAAATTATCGTTAGAAATAATCCGAATGTGAAAACACCTAGCGATAAAAGTAAAAATGAAGACATACTATAAGTTAGGTCTACCGTATCGATGGTGTTATCTAATGCATAAAAAATGGTCATTGTCAAAGAAAGCCCTATTAAACTCGAGACTAATCCTTGCACAATAGCTTGTACTAAAAACGGCTTTCTTATAAATCCTCCTGTTGCTCCTACGAGCTGCATTGTTTTAATTGTAAATCTTTTGGAATATATAGATAACCGAATCGTATTATTAATTAATGCTATTGCGATTAATATGAGTAATGCAGTAATTAACATAAATACGAAAGCAAATTGGTTAAATCCTCTGTCTAAACTCTCTATACTTTCTTTGTCATAATTTACACTTTCTACCTTTTTTGAAAATGACTGCTTGATTTTGTTCTCAATCATCTCCATTCCATCAAGTGTCGCATATTCTGCCTTTGGTTTAAATCCAATGGAGGAGGGTATTAAAAAGGTGGAATCAATATCTAATATGGTTTGGTCCGTGAGCTGAGATTCATCAAAAAGTTCATCCATGGCACGTTGAGGAGAAACGAAGAATACTTCTTCTAATTCGTCCCATGATTTCATTTCTTGTTCAATTTGTTTGATGTCAGCATCGTTATATGTTGGAAGGAAGAATACATCTCCCTGAAGGTTTTCCTTGAATTGTGTTTCAACGTCGTGTAACAAGATAACGCTTCCCAAAACCACCCCAATCATGAATAAAACGAGGGAAATTCCAAAAATAGTTGATACATAATTGGTTCTTAATCCTCTTTTCGCGAAATCATCCGAACGTTTGAACATCATTCTACGAATTTAAATGAAGATTTCACTCTTTCGCAATAGATTGCTAGAAGTATTGCACGAACAATTGTGAAAATCCAATCAGTAGGAACTAGATGCTCCTCCAATTTGTTCTATTGGATGCCAAGTAGTTTTAATCTCTTGTAAATCACTTACAAAATGCAATCCCTGACTCATTTGATTATTCCAATCTTCACGGTAAGAATTAAAGCGTTTTAAATTTTCAATAGCCGCTAATTGTAACGAAGCATTCAATGTTTCCGAAAGATTTGAAGTAATTAATGCGTTTACATCCATGTGTGATGCCAATGTTGGCGCTGTTTCATCTAGGGGTCCAGTGAGTATATTCACAACTCCACCAGGAACATCTGCAGCGTGTAAAACTTCTGAGAAGGTAACGGCATTCAATGGATATTCGTATGAAGCCAACACGACAGCTGTATTACCACCTGCAATTACCGGGGCAATTAGTGAAATTAAACCAAGCATCGGAGAAGATTGATCAGCCACGACACCAACTACTCCTGAGGGTTCACATGTTGAAAAATTAAAATGTGCACTAGCCACAGGGTTTACCGAGCTGATAATTTGATTGTATTTATCACACCATCCCGCATAGTAAACGAGACGATCGATACTTTGATAAACTTCATTTTCTGCGATTTTTTTTGAGAATCCTTGGCTAATTAATTCCTCAAGAAATTGCATTTTTCTACCTTCAAGCATTTCTGCAATGCGGTAAAGAATTTGTCCTCGGTTAAAAGCAGCACGTTCTGCCCAAGCTCCCTGTGCTTTTCTAGCTGATACAACAGCATTTCTCACATCCTTGCGAGAGGACATACATACATTTGCTATAGGTTGTCCGTTTTTAGCTATTGGCGTGTAGTAACGGCCGCTCTCAGTTCTTGGAAATAATCCACCGATATATATCTTATAAGTTTTTAATATGTTTATTCTACTCATGTTACTTAGCTTAATTTTACATAGGCTGATAAACCATGTATACCTCCTTCTCTTCCAAATCCACTTTCTTTATATCCACCGAAAGGAGAAGTTGGATCAAATTTATTGTATGTGTTTGCCCAAACTACTCCAGCCTTTAATTTGGTAGTCAAATTGAAAATACGGGATCCCTTATCTGTCCATACACCTGCTGCAAGTCCGTACGGTGAATTATTTGCTTTTTGGATAACTTCATCAACCGTTCTGAACGTTTGAACAGTTAACACAGGACCAAATATTTCCTCTTGTACAATTCTATTTGATTGCGCAACGTGGAGAAAAAGTGTAGGGGGACAAAAGAACCCTTTTTTAGGAATATCACAGGAAGGTTGGTAAATTTCTGCGCCCTCTTTTTTGCCAATCGCAATGTAAGATTCAATTGTGTTCAGTTGCTCCTTTGAATTTATCGCTCCGATATCCGTGTTTTTATCCAAGGGGTTACCAACATATAAACTTTTCAATCGATGTTTTAATTTGCGAATAACAAGATCTGCAATATTTTCTTGTATGAAAAGTCGAGATCCAGCGCAACATACATGCCCCTGATTAAAGAAAATGCCATTTACTATTCCTTCAACTGCTTGATCGATTGGAGCATCATCAAAAATGATATTAGCTGATTTTCCACCAAGCTCTAAGGTTGATTTTTTCGCACTCCCAGCTATGGTTTTTTGAATGATTTTTCCAACCTGAGTAGAACCCGTAAAAGCAATCTTATTTATATCCGGATGATTCACAATGGCAGCACCTGTATCTCCAAAACCAGTCACAATGTTAACCACTCCTTTGGGTAAACCAGCTTCCTCAATGATTTCAGCTAATTTCAACGCTGTCAAAGAAGTTGTTTCGGCAGGTTTAAGCACCACAGTATTTCCTGTTGCTAATGCAGGTGCAATTTTCCAAGCAGCCATAAGCAGGGGAAAGTTCCAGGGAATAATTTGCCCGGCAACTCCCAATGGTTCAACTTTTCGATTTGGAAAGGCATACGCTAACTTATCTGCCCAACCTGCATAATAAAAGAAATGATTACAAGCCAAAGGCACATCAATATCGCGAGATTCACGGATAGGCTTTCCACCATCAAGTGTCTCAATAACAGCTAACTCACGCGATTTTTCTTGCATAATGCGCGCAATGCGATAGATATATTTCGCGCGTTCTGAAGGATCGAGTTTTGCCCATAAGGGAAATGCTTTTCGCGCTGCTTTTACCGCTAAATCGACATCTTTTTGATTAGCATGTGAGATTTCTGCAAGAAAAGATTCATCTGACGGATTAATAGATGGAAAATACTTTCTACTGCTCGGTTCTACCCATTTTCCGTCTATAAACAACATGTATTTTTTTTTCAGTTGTATATGTTGTGTGCTTTCCAAGGAAGGCGACATGGGCCATTTTTCTTTATTTTTCATTGCGCACAATTAATCGATAGAAATATAATCTGGCGAAGCATAGTGTCCGCTTTCGTTTTTAATGACTTGCATGAGTACATCATTGGCAAGACTGCTTGCACCAAAACGGAACCATTCATTGGTTAACCATTCATCGCCGAGGACTTCCTTGACCATTATCAAATTATGTAATGCTAGTTTTGCAGTGGATATTCCTCCGGCAGGTTTCATTCCAATCATGATTCCTGATTCAGAAAAATAATCTTGAATTGCCATAAGCATGGTATAAGTAACTTGCATTGTTGCTGCAGGTTGAATTTTTCCGGTAGAGGTTTTAATAAAATCAGCGCCTGCATGAATTGCAATATCTGAGGCTAGGCGCACATTATCTAAAGTGGCGAGTTCACCAGTTTCCAAGATAACTTTAAGACGCGCATTTCCACAGGCCTCCTTAATCAGTGAAATCTCGTCATAGACAAACTGAAATTCACCTTCAAGAAATTTTCCTCGAGAAATGACCATGTCAATTTCATCTGCACCTTGGTCCACAGCAAATTTCGTATCCATGATTTTAACTTCGATTGGCGCTTGTCCCGAAGGGAAAGCAGTTGATACAGAGGCTACCTTCACCGACGAGTTTTTAAGTTCATTTTTGGCAAATTTCACCATTGATGGGTAGACACAAACAGCAGCCACGGAAGGCAAATCGGGAATAGCATCGTGCAAATGGCGCGCTTTGTAGCACATTTGACGAACCTTCCCTAAGGTATCTTTGCCTTCTAAAGTAGTTAGATCGATCATGTTAAGTGCCATTCTCAACCCTTGAGATTTGGAAGCGCCTTTTACGCTTCTTGTCTGTATGCGGGCGACACGTTCTTCAACACCTACTTTATCAACTTTTGGAGCATCTCTTATAACTTGTGAAACGGTTTTTGGCATAGTTTCGATTATCAACCAAAGATAGGAAATAATCGTTTGTTAGAAATGCTCAATGTTTTTGTTTCTTCAAGGAAAAGAAAGCTTTCTCAAAATCCGGAATCCCATAACCTATACTAGCATTTGGCTTTTCCGAATTACTTGCTGTAGATTGGATTATTTTTAGAATTTGTTCAGGTGTGTGTTTTGGATATTTTTGCACGAGACAAACGAGCGCGCTACAAAAAATTGGGCTACTGAATGATGTTCCATTGGCGCTGGTAATTTTTCCTGCACCAGAAATTACGGCAGCGTTCACGCCCATGGCGCAAATAGTTGGCTTAATTCGTTGATCTGACGTGGGGCCAAATGAACTAAAAGATGCTTTATTTTTCAATTTATCAACCGCGCCCACACTAAAAATACCATGAGCATCAGCAGGTACGCCAATGAATTTCCAGGAGTCGCTACCTGAATTACCGGCGCTGTTACAAACAAAAACACCTTTCTTGGCAACCGTTTCTGCCGCAAAACTTGCAATTCCTGTCCTACCGTCTAACTTGGAAAAACTGTAAGAAAAATCAATCGGTTGATCTTTATCAAATTTCGTATATCCCAAGGAACTATTAATTACATCTACTCCTGCACTGTCGCAAAACTCAGCTGCAATTAACCAATTAAACTCTTCTACAATGGTTTCCGAATGGGCATCTTCTGTTCTAAAGAGTGAATAGTCCGCAAGTGGTGAATTGCCGATGTACTTTCCGGGTACAAATCCTGCCATACATGCTAAAACCTTTGTTCCATGATCCCCATCCCCATATACGTCTGATTCTCTTGAAGCGAAATCATAGACATGCTTAATTCTATTTCCAGAATACAAATGTTGAAATGCCGAAATAGTATCAACGTGTTGAAATCCACCATCAAAAACAGCAATATGCATATTTTGACCCCATAATTTTTTCTGATGAAGAAAAGCGAGATTTAGCATGTTTACTTGTGTCTGAGTTTGTCCATAAGATGATTTGCGTAGTTGACGAACTGATAAAGTTGATTTAACCGAAGAGAATACTTTAATAGGAGGTGCTTGCTGAGAACTTGTATGTTTAGGTTCATTTCCCTTGTAAATACATTGCATTCGTTCAACAAAGGATAAGCTGGAAAAAAAATAAGTTGGAATGCTATCCTTGGATTCAACAATCATACAATTTTTCCATTTGGAAACGCCGTGTAAAATAAAGTCATTTCTGAGCGATAAAATTTGATGGACGTATTTGCTGTTCACTGGCACGTCGTCCACATTAATTTTTATTCCATACTTTTTTCTGCGGCTAATGGCTTTGTCTCCAAGAAATTTTTTGGGATGAGCTAATTGAGAAGAGTCTTTGTATTTAAAATAAATGACATATTTGTAAGTCAGTGAATTCTGCGCTGAGACTAAGGATATATTAAATAGAAAAAAAAGTAAAAAGAGCTGATTGCATCTTAGACGATTAGTCTTCTTCTTCGTCTCCGTCATCATCGGGTTGGTCATAATCATCATCATCCTCCTCTTCTTCGTCATCCATGTCATCATCTTTAACTAATGGCATTTTGTCAAAGTCATCTTCAAATTCTTCTTCCTCATCATCTACGACAGGTTTCGATTTTGGCATTATTTTATTGATTTTAACCAAATAGATAACCTCATCAGTTTCCCAAATTAAAGCATCCAATATTTCACCTGTTGGTGTTTTAATGGTCGTTAAATGGTTTATATACCCGTCAGGAAAATCACGAAGAATTTGTTTCTTCTGATCAATGGATAATTTATCGTAACTTACAATTGCTCTTCTCTTCGACATATAACAATGACTATTTCAGATGGGCAAAATTAATTTTTTTGGTCGCACAACAATCAAAACTTTACTTTTTTTTATTTTTTTCATTTAAAGCAACATTCCAACGCGAAAACGAGTATAAAACCCTTGTGATACGAATTTTGTTTTTCTTGTGTAGCTTATTTTTCATGAATTTCATTTATTCTCAAGGAATTAGTTATCATAGACATCAAGTAAAATTAGGGTTTTCAAGTTTGGTTAAAGGTGATTTTTTAGTAGGCTACGAACAATTATTTTCGAAAAAACTAAGTGGAGAAGTTGATCTTGGAATTTTGACAAGGGACTACGCGGAAAATTTTTTTTACGAGGTTAGTACGGCCGAAGAAAAGACGTCGCTTCCCGGTTTTTCGCTTGCAACTGGGTTGCGTTATTACCCCATTGTGCCTTTGGATTTAATTTTCGTAACAGCAGAAATGAAGTACCGAAACTATAGGTATTCGAGTTCTGAACTAGTAACGAGTGAAACAAAAGAAAGTGAACAACGAATAACACCTAGGATAGGAATAGGGTATGTTTTACATCTCGATGAACATTTCAATTTCGATCTATCGAGCAATTTGGGATTCACTTTTAAACGAAGCAGTATTGATCAAGAAAATGCCTTAAATGGACCTTCGCCGAATAAATTTCATTTTGGTTTAAATATCAAGTTTTCATATTCCTTTTGATTCGGTAACTTTACCAACGAAATGTCGAAAATCAAATCTGCTTTTTTTTGTCAAGAATGTGGCTACGAAACGCCAAAATGGTTGGGTAAATGCCCATCTTGTAATACATGGAATGCATTCGTAGAAGAGAAAATTGAAAAAAATGCGGCCGTTAAAGTTTTTTCAGTATCTGATCAAAAAAGTAAGCCAACCAGAATTCAAGAAGTAGAGCAAAGCGATGAATATCGCATACATTTTTTAGATAAAGAATTGAATAATATTTTAGGTGGAGGGTTAGTCCCTGGCTCTATATTGCTCTTGGGGGGAGAACCCGGCATTGGAAAGTCAACCTTGTTATTACAAGTGGCTGTCCATGAAAAACGAAAAATACTTTACGTATCGGGAGAGGAGAGTGATAGACAAATTAGAATGCGTGCGGATAGAATTGGGATTAAAAATGAAGATTGTTTTTTACTTCCAGAAACGAATCTTCACACGATATTGACCCATGCCAATGAAATTAAACCGGAATTATTAATCATTGATTCTATTCAAACCTTATTTGATGGAAATTTAGAGAGCTCTCCAGGAAGCATCTCTCAGGTAAGAGAATGTACCGCACAGTTGTTAAGGTATGCAAAGCAGACAAACACCCCGGTATTTTTAATTGGTCACATCACCAAAGATGGCTCAATTGCAGGGCCAAAAGTATTGGAACATATGGTTGATACTGTCCTTCAATTTGAAGGGGATCGTAACCATGTGTATCGCTTGCTCCGCACAACAAAAAATAGATTCGGCTCGACGAATGAACTGGGAATCTACGAGATGGTCGGTTCCGGATTAAGAGCCGTCGAAAATCCTTCGGAGCTACTGATTAATCAGGATAGTCAGCAGTTAAGTGGTGTAGCGATTGCATCCACTATTGAGGGGTTGAGGCCTTTGCAAATTGAAGTCCAAGCCTTGGTTTCCTCAGCTGCTTATGGTACACCACAACGTTCCTCCACAGGATTTGATGCCAAGCGTTTGAATATGTTGCTTGCCGTATTGGAAAAAAGATGTGGATTTAAATTAGCAGCAAAAGATGTGTTTCTAAATATTGCTGGTGGAATAAAGGTAGATGATCCTGCAACTGACTTAGCTGTAGCTGTAGCTGTTTTGTCTTCCAATGCAGACCTGGCAATACCAAAAACAATCACCTTTGCAGCGGAAATTGGCTTATCAGGAGAGCTACGTCAAGTACAGCGATTAGAAAGCAGGGTAGCTGAAGCAGAAAAATTGGGTTATGAGAAAATCATTGTTTCACGACATGGTAAAGAAAAGCTTGAGAAAAACCGACAAATAGAAGTTGTCTTTTGCGGTAAAATAGAAGAAGTGGTTCGCAACGTATTTGGTTAAGATGGGAAAATTAGTTCTTGTACCAACTCCTATTGGAAATCTCGAAGATATCACCTTGCGAGCAATAAATATGCTCAAGAATTGTGAACTGATTTTTGCAGAAGACACGCGTGTGACAAAGAAATTATTGGATCACTTGAATATTCAAAAGAAAATACTTTCATTTCACGCTCACAATGAACATAAAGCACTTCAAAAAACGATTAATTGTATTCAAGAAAATGAGCTCACAGTTTTGGTGTCTGATGCAGGAACTCCAGGCATTTCAGACCCAGGATTTTTATTGGTCAGGGCCTGTTTAAAAGAAAATATTGAAGTGGAATGCTTACCAGGTCCAACTGCACTTATTCCTGCATTGGTTGGTAGTGGATTTCCCTGTGACCGTTTTGTATTCGAAGGATTTCTCCCACACAAAAAAGGAAGAATAACAACGTTGCAAAGACTTTCAGTAGAAGATAGAACAGTGGTGTTGTACGAGTCTCCGCATCGACTAAAAAAATGCTTGGAGCAGATGAAAACATGTTTTGATGGACAACGCCAAATTTGTGTAGTCCGTGAAATAAGTAAAAAGTTTGAAACCTATCATCGAGGTACTTTAAATGAAATAAGTGCCTTTTTTGATAAAGAGGAGGTAAGGGGAGAGATAGTACTTGTGATTAAAGGAAAAGAAGATAAGTCTCCATTGTAGCGGTAAAAAGTGTAAATTTGGGGGTGCAATTTTCTTCTGTAATCGGACAAGGCCATCTTAAAAACTTACTCATCCAAGAAGTTAAAAATGGAAAGATTAGTCATGCACAGCTTTTTTATGGAGATCCGGGACTTGGACCTTTGCCATTAGCACTTGCCTTTGTACAATACCTATTTTGTGAGAACAAACGTGATATCGATAGTTGTGGTATTTGTCCGTCGTGTAAAAAAGTTCAAGAACTGCAACATCCTGACTTACATTTTAGTTTTCCTGTAGTACAAACAATAGGAAAAACCTCTGATGTTTTCCTAAAAGATTGGCGTGAGCAAGTGTTGGGAGACCCATATTTTGATTTATTTGAATGGACGAATCGTATAGACTCAAAAGGAAGAAAACCAATTATTTCCGTCGATGAAAGCAAAGAGATTTTACGTAAGCTGAGTCTGAAGTCTTTTGAAGGAGGTTTCAAGGTAATGTTAATATGGCTCGCCGATGAAATGAATGATCAGTGTTCGAATAAATTATTGAAAATATTGGAAGAACCGCCAAGTAACACCCTGTTTTTATTGGTCGCTCGTTCGCCAGAAAAATTATTACTCACTATCCAATCACGAATGCAAAAGATTCAAGTTCCGCGCATTGATCAGCAGGAATTAAGTAATTACCTAAAGGTTCGATTTTCAAAAAATAGTACGCAAGCAGATTCTATTGCTGCTTTTGCAGAAGGCGACTATATAAAAGCTAAAGAACTTGCCGACAATAATGATGTAAAACAAACACATCGGGAACGATTTATTCAACTGATGAGGGTTTGTTACAAAAAAGATGTCATCAATATGTTGAACTGGGCAGAGGAAATTTCTCACGATGGAAAAGAAACACAAAAGCTTTTTATTCAATATGCGCTTCACATGTTTCGTCAAAGTTTGCTACAAAATTACATGGGTGAAGATATGATTCGAGCATCGGAAGAAGAAATGGTGTTTCTCAAAAATTTTGCTCCATTTATAACCGGAAAGAATATAGTAGATTTCATTGAATTGTTTGACGACACGTATTATCACCTCGATAGAAATGCGAACACTAAAATAATGTTTACTCAATTGTGCTTCCAAACGATGCGATACATTCACCTTGGCTGATAAACAAGCCAGAAAATTCATTAATTTTACGGAAACAAATAAGGCGTATGGGATGTGCAAATTGCAGTACCGGAACGGATGGAAATCCAAAGGGATGCAGAAATAACGGAACTTGCAGTAGTGGAGGATGCGATAAGTTAGAGGTGTATGATTGGTTAGCAAATTTAGCTTTACCAGAAGGACAGCAAGCATACGACATTGTAGAGGTTCGCTTTAAAAATGCTAGAAAGAGTTTTTATAGAAATGCTCAACAATTAAATCTCTACGCAGGGGATGTAGTAATTGTTGAAACTTCACCAGGATATGATGTGGGGGTTGTTTCAGTTACAGGAGAACTTGCTCGGATACAAGTAAGAAAAAAAGCTCCAAATATCAAACCTCTTGAAATTAGAAAAATCTTAAGAATAGCAAATCAAGATGAAATAGATAAATGGATCAAGGGAAGATCGTTGGAGAAAGAGCTCATGTATAAAGCAAGAACGCTAGCCTTGAATTTACATCTAGAAATGAAAATTTCCGATGTTGAATACCAAGGAGATTTATCCAAAGCTACTTTTTATTATACCGCTGAGGGTAGAGTTGATTTCAGACAACTGATAAAAGATATGGCAGATCGATTCAAGGTGCGAATTGAAATGCGGCAAATTGGTTCTAGACAAGAGGCCTCTAGACTTGGTGGAATTGGCTCTTGTGGTAGGGAATTATGCTGTACAACTTGGTTGACGGATTTTAGATCGGTATCGACCTCAGCTGCTCGTTACCAACAATTGTCACTAAATCCACAAAAATTGGCCGGACAATGTGGTAAATTAAAATGCTGTTTGAATTATGAATTAGATAGCTACCTAGATGCCATAAAGTCCTTTCCAAAGAATGAAAATAAGCTTCAAACTGATAAAGGCGATGCATACCATTTTAAAACTGATGTGTTTAAGCGTCTTATGTGGTATGGTTATCAAGGAGAAACAGGCTTAATTGCTCTAACACCAGAACGCGTGAAAGAGATTGCTCGCTTGAATAAAGAAGGTAAAAAACCAAAAGACCTCAATGATTTCGTTGAAAAAGTTGAAAAAGAGGTTGAAATTGGATATTCAAATGTTGTTGGCCAAGACAGTTTGAACCGATTTGAGAAATCATTCACCAAAAGACCCAATAACAAGAATAGAAATAAAAAGAAAAAGAATAATTTGAATCAAAAATCAAATCCTACATGAAAAAGATTGGGATATTTTTAATCTTATTTCTAGTGCTTTTTTCTTGTCAACAAGATGAAATCCCCGTGGGTGCATTTTCTTTTCATGAAAATAAATGGGAACAAAAAGTTAAGCCGACATTTGAATTGGAATTATCCGATACGACCAACGTGTATGATTTTTTTATCACTCTTAGAACTACAACTGACTACAAGTACAGTAACTTGTTCATTTATGTTGAAGAGATTCCTCCATTTGGGCCTTCTTTTCGAACGCGCCATGAAATACCAATTGCAAATCCTGATGGATCATGGATTGGAGAAAAAACAGGAACAATCATTGAAAATAAATTCTTGGTTAAGAGGGCCAAGGTTCCATTTATCGGAAAATATAAGTTTATTATTGAGCAAGCGATTACAGACCAAGAAGTATCAGATGTTTTAGATATTTCATTTCAGGTGAAAAAATTTGGTGGATAATAATGAATTCTTACCGCTGTCTTAGTGATCAAGAACTTTCTTTACTAGAAGAAGAATTCAAGGCTTTTTTAATTCTCAACAACGTACTTGCAGATGATTGGTTAATCATAAATAAAGACAATCCTGTTAAAGCTCAAGAATTGGTTGAACTCTTTAGTCACTTAGTATTTGAAAAAATTGTTTCCAACAGCAAATACTTAATCATGAAAGGATCAAAACTCATTCACCTTGTCAAGAAGGATGATGGTGCAATTAGCGGTATATGGATAAAATTAAAACCTAACGCTGGCAGTGATTTTTCTGCACTAGGCGAAAACGGTTGGTCTTCAGAAAATTTAGAGTGTTACACGGGGTGTAAAAAAACCTCTGAGCTTAATAAGGAGTGGTTTGGGTTACTTGAATTAGGATATCAAAAAACCGACGAAATAACATGGAACCAATACCTAAATTTTGTCAATTGAATACGTTTTGCCGAATAAAAGCATCTTTTTTGGATATTATTCGTTTATAACTTACATTTGTTTGATAAAAATCATAGTATGCGGTTTGTTTTTAGTTTATTCCTGTCGGTTTCATTGGTAGTATTGTTTGATTCATGTATCAAGCATGAGGTTATTCCACCACCAACAAGTACAGTTGATTTAAATTGTAATTTCTTTGGATACATTAATGGTACTCAAACAGAGTATACGCAAAACGTTATTGGGTATAATTGCTATAATTTCAATCAAATTTTTAACAATCCTTCACCAACGTTATCCAACTGTCTTTACACTGCTGAAATTTCCTCCGTGCAACAAACTCAGAAGGTAAAAATCACCTTCGGCCCTCAACAATGGGATGCTGGTGTTTCAAGTTCGCCTACATTGACTATGTTCAATGATTTTCATTCTTCCAATTCGGGTGTACAGGTGCCGTTAAAGAATGTCGGTGACATGACGGGTGCTACACCGGGCGTTCAAATTGAATATTGGGATGCAAATGGTGATCGATGGGAAACTTCTACAGCAGATGCTCCAGGTTTCGTTACTTTTACTACGTTGAAACAAGCCTCTGATAACACAGGTGATTACTCTATTTTTGAATGCGCATTCAGTGTAACTGTTTTCCGCCAAGATCCAAACCAAGGCCTCTTGAGTTTAACCTTGAATAATTGTAAGTTCAAGGGATGGTTTAAACGATAAGCCGTTCATTTCCATATGAGCGATACGTTGAAAATAGCAATAATAGGTGACTATAATTTCACGTACAATTCACATCATGCAACGAATTTATCATTAGATCATAGTGCTGATTTTTTAGAAGTCGAAGTCAATTATTATTGGATTAAAATTAACGAAGCAGTCCAATATAAACCAATTTATTTCGATCAATTCGATGGTATTTGGATTGCGCCAGGGCCCTATCAAAATGTATTTTTCTTGAATGGTGTTTTTCGCTTGTTTATCGATCAACATATTCCTGTTTTGATAACTGGAGATGCTTATAGGTTATTTATTGAATATTTAATTAATTTACATCAATTGAATCCTTTTGGTGAAAAATTAATCTCTGAGAATTTGGTTGCCGGCGCAAATTTCGAGCGTGTGAGTATACTACCGAAATCTAAAACATTTGAGCGTTTATATGAGAATTTTAATAATGTAGAATTGACTTCTTCAAGATTTAGCCTTTACCCTCAATTGTTAACACAACTTAAAGAAGCATTTATTGACGTAGAAGCAACTAATCAATTTGATGATCCAGAAATTATAAGTCTTTCAAACCACTTATTTTTTCTCGCTTGTTCGTTTTGCCCTCAAATTTCATCTACCCGGGACATTCCTCACCCAATTATATACACGTTTTTGAAATTCGCACAAGAAAGAAGTGTTCAGGTTTAAACAGCGATAAATTCCTTCGACCCCACATAATAGAGGTAACCATGTACGGGTTTTTCGAAAATATGTTGAATGGCCTTTTTATAGGTAGAAAGTTGATCTACATGTGATGATTTTGCCATTCCTGTTTTGATTTCAATAACAAACACTTGGGAGTCTTGTACCCAAATTTTATCCGGACGAATTAAAACATTCTCACCTGCCAATATATCCGTTTCATTTAGTGTTTCTATTTGCTCACGATTTAAAGAAAGTTCATCTGCCTTTTTAAAAAAGTCTGTAGTGTCTTGAATTAATCTTTCTCTTAAATCGGAATCAATTTCTCCAGATGCTATAAAGGTATTAAGTACCTCATGTAATTGTGAAATTTCATCGACATGCGACATTATCAAATGAAATGCATTTCCATAGACTATTGATGAAGGAACAAGTTCTTCACGCGTTTTTTGAAAGACAATATCAGGATACCACAACCGATCAGCTAAAGGTCTTGGATGAAAAAAAGATATATTTACAGCTTGTTTTTTTGAAGTTGCGGTTTTCTTATTTTTTTTACCGCTTATGAACATTATGTCTTCGTTGATTGCCATTTTCCCTATCATCTCTTTAAGGCATTCATGTATGATTTTTCCCAAATTATCGCCGTCTTGCAAATTAAAACCATATAACCTGAGTTTTGGTCGAGTCAATGCAACATATAACAAATTGATTTTATCCAATAAGATTAATTCGAGTTCTTGTTGGGCGAGTTGTTTTAAACTCTCCACGGGAGAATCTTTGGATAAGGTCGTGTAGAGAATTTTATTCTCTACTGAAACTAAGTATTTACTTCCCGATTTTATTGAAGTATCAAAATTTAAGAAAGGTAGAATGACAACAGGGAATTCCAATCCTTTTGACTTGTGAATAGACATGATATTAATTGCCCGATCAGTTTCTGGGAGAACCAAAGCCAGTTTTTCCTTTTTTAATGAATAATAATCAAGAAAAAAGCGAATGTCTGCCTCGTTTGTCAATTGAAATTCATAGATAAAATCGAGTAAATGATGTACGTATGGATCAGCTTCTTCTTCCCAATTCATTTTTTTTATAAACTGCAGCATCAGGTCATAAATACTTTCGTAGGTGACAAAAAATTGAGATACTCCGCCAAAATAGGTAGCTAAAAATTGCTCGTCATTGAAAACTTTAATCGTCTTGCCATTAGTCGTAATTTCCTTATCGAAGTATGATAGGTAATGTGGTAAATATTCTTGGTCAAATGTTATTCGCAAATAGGTTTCTGCAAATTGTTTAGCTTCAGTATCATTAGTAGGTTTCAGACGCCTTTTTAAATAGCAAATCATCAACTTAATTTTCATGTTATGCTCAATGAGTAAAGAATCTGAGGAAACAACAGCATAGCCGTTTTGTGTCAGAAAATTGGCAATGTTATTTCCTTGAGCATTTTTTTCTGTTAAGATGGCAATGTCCCCAAGTTTATATCCATCACTAATACATTCGTCAATTTTTTCTTTCAAAAGTTGATAGAGTGCATCATCTTTTAGTGGGTTTTTCACGGAAAGAATTTCCAAGTAGCCCTTTTGCTCCGATTGAATTTCTTGAGAGAAACTGCTGTAAAATTCTGCAGCTTTTAGTGTCATTTTTTGTTTTAACTTCTCAAAAAATAAATTGTTAAAGGAAACAATTTCTTCACATGATCTGAAATTTCTCTCAAGATTTTTTAATTCCCCCATTTTTTCGAAGAACGCAGATTTTAAGGCAATCGATGGATTTTCTTCCGGATTGTAAAGCCCAGGAAGCGATACGAACTGTTCAGCTTTTCCATTATTGAAGCGGTAAATGGATTGTTTTGGGTCGCCAACAATTAAATTTTCGTTTGTGTTAGCAATCGATTCATGCAGCAGGGGTATTAGGTTCAACCATTGCAAACGTGAGGTGTCTTGGAATTCATCGAGTAAAAAATGTTGTAATCGAGTACCTAATCTTTCGTAAATATATGGTGCTTCCTCGCCTTGCACAAGAGAACCAATCAATTTGTTGAAGTCAGAAATCCTAATTAATTGTTGGTCTTTTTTGAGTTGTTCGAGCGCCGAAGAAATTTCTTGGAGTAATGCCATGTTGAAAAAGTGCTCTTTGTACTTTGTGAGCAATAGATAGGTTGGAAGCAACGTTAAATAGCGATCGTTTAATGCCAGTAATTGACGTGAGAGGAATACATCAAACTTTTCATCTTCTTCATTTTTTTTACATCCTTTAATTATTGATTTTCCAAGAAAGCTTCCTTTATCTGGATCGAATTTAGGAAACCCTTTTATATCCCCTAATTTCATGAAATCATTGTAAGCATTCGATTTTTCGTGTAAATCTGAGGGGCTTAACCCAAGACTCATAAAATACGCGAACAACTCTTGACATTGCTTAGCCATGTTCTTATCCATGGTACGAATCTCGTTCGATAAATCGTTGTATTTAGCGGTTGAAAAATCTAATGTCTGTAGTTCTTCCAATAACTTGAAGTACTTCTCATTACCAATGATAGAAGCAAAATCAATTAATTTATCCTTAAAATTCCATTTTTCCCCATCTTCCAAATTTGACAACGCATAAAAATGCAAAAGATTAGTCAAGTTCTTTTCTTCTGGCAACCCAATTTTACTCATCAATAAATCGATAACCTCCTCGAGTAGGTCTTTTTCATTCATGATTACATCAAAGTCCCCAGAGATGTCAAGGTCTCTGCTAAAAGATCGAATAAGTTTGAGGTTGAATTTGTCAATCGTTGAAACCTGAAAATCTTCGTAGTTGTGCAAGATTTCACGAAAGGCTGCTCGTGCACGATGTTGTAATTCATCGGGAGTAACTCCTATACTTTTAATAAGTTCCTTTGATAAGTTCTCAGCATCAGCGGTATTGTTTACCAACTGATATAACCCATCAATTATTCTATTTTTCATTTCCAATGCAGCTTTGTTTGTGAAGGTCATCGCCACAATGGATTTAAATTTTTTACCTTGTTGATTGTTTTTAAGTAATATTTCAAGGTAGGTAAGCACCAAACGAAATGTCTTGCCACTTCCTGCAGAGGCACTGTAAACCAACAAGGGTTTTCTTGCGTTTTTTACAGAATGATCTTTTATTGAACTCATTTGTTAAAGTTAGGAAATAAAAAACTTTTGAATTAAATTTGTTATGATGAGGTACTACGTTTTGCTTAGCTTAATTTCACTAACTTTCTTGTATTCTTGCAAGAAAAAAAATCCTGCGCCCGATCCAGTGGTAAACTATTTGGAGATAAATATGCTACCAGTTTATGGTGGTAATGGAAATGACCCACTTTTGTTGGATTCGATTTACACGACTCCGGAAGGATATAAAATAAAATTTACGGATATAAAGTGTTATTTCACCTTGCTTAAAAATGGAAGCAAGTCACTCACCCAAGCAGCGTATTTCGACCTTCGTGAAAAGGGCAACCAAGTGCTTCGAGTAGCAGGAGATTACACTTTATTTTCTTCCCTACAAGGAATAATAGGTGTTGATTCGAGCATAAACCATGACGATCCATCTGCATTTCCAAATGAAAGCCCTTTGAATATTAGTAATGCAGGTCCAATGCACTGGGGATGGAATACAGGCTATATTTTCTTTAATATCGAAGGTAAAGCCGATACGATAATTGATGGAGTAAATAATTTAAACCATAGCTTTAGTTTTCACATTGGCACGGACAATTATGCACGATCTTTTAACTTTAGTAATTTAGTTTGGACGCCTTCAGAGTCAAATACACATGTTACTCAGTGGAAATTAAATTTGTACAACTTTCTCCATGGCATAAATCCTGTTGATCTGAAAACAGAATTTTTAACACATACAGCAGCTGGTCAGCAAACGTTAACTGAGAAAGTTACATCAAATTTTAGCCAAAGTATAAGTCCATTCTAATGTCTAAATACTTCATTTGGCCACTTATAGTTTTTTTGATTTTTTCTTGTAGAAAAGATAATACGAGTTTCTTGCCTACACCTTACAGTTTGCAAATTCCTTCACACTTTCCGGATATGATTATTCCTGCTGACAACCCAATGACGGTAGAGGGTGTCGAATTAGGGAGATTTTTGTTCTATGAAAAAAGATTAAGTGGTGACAATACACAGAGCTGTGCAAGTTGTCATTTACCCTCCGCTTCTTTTTCAGATCCAAATCAGTTTTCTACCGGAATTGATGGCATTCAAGGCACAAGACATTCCATGGCATTGTTGAATTTGGGTTGGGAGGACTTCTTTTTTTGGGACGGAAGAAAAACCACCTTGGAAAGCCAAATTCTTGAGCCTGTTCCCAATCCAATTGAAATGCACCAAAGTTGGAAACGAACGGTTGAAAAACTAAATGCGGATGTTTCTTATCGCAATAGATTTTTCAAAGCTTTTGGAGAGGAAGGGATTGATTCAACTAAAGCCACAAAAGCAATAGCACAATTTATACGAACCTTGATTTCAGGTGAATCAAAGTTTGATGTTATGTATAAATACGAGAATAATTTATCCTTGAATTCATCAGAACAGGCAATCCTTCAAACAGTTGATGTGGAAGAATGGGCCGGATACGATTTATTCAAAAGTTTAAATGGAGCAGATTGTTTTCATTGCCACAATGGCCCGCTGATGCGCGTTAAGAAATTCTCAAACAATGGATTAATGCCGAATTCAGTCGACGATAGAGGTAGGGCGAGTGTAACTAATAATCCTGAAGATAATTATAAGTTCAAAGTTCCAACCTTGCGAAATATAGCACTAACAGCTCCATACATGCACGACGGTAGGTTTGCTACTTTAGATGAAGTAATTGAACATTATTCGAGCGGAATACACATGAGCCCAACAATTGATCCTCTAATTGAATTCGGAAGTCAGGGCGGTGTTCAACTAGATGCTCAAGAAAAGTATTTGCTAAAAAAGTTTTTATTAACCCTGACAGACCAAAAATTCGTGACAAATCCAAATTTTCAAGATCCAAATTAACATGGCAGAGAAATCAAGATTAACTACCGAGGAAAAAGCACTTAAGATAAATCTAACCAAGGACATTTACGGTTGTTTTGCCGAAATTGGCGCTGGTCAAGAGGTTGCAGCAAATTTTTTCAAAGCTGGAGGTAGTTCGGGAACGATTGCATTCACTCAATCCGCCTATGACATGAAAGTCTCAGATTCACTTTATGGTGAGGCGTTGCGTTATGTGTGTGAAGAACGATTGATTACCATGCTAGAAAAGGAATACCATCACCTATCTGAAACTTTACCTGGTAAACATAATGAGTCGCGCTTTTTTGCTTTTTGCAATACCGTGGAATCCTTGAACTATCATAAAACAAATCAAGGTCAAGGTTGGGTGGGTATCCGATTTCAACAACATTTAAATGGCCCAGTCAATGACATTATTTTGCATATTAAAATGCACGATAACAGTCACAAAGCTCAACAAGAAGCGATTGGTATCCTAGGTGTTAATTTGATTCATGCGGCTTTTTTTCATACAGAAGATTTGAATGATTTTCTCGATGTATTGGTTCAACGCCTGCCACGTGAACGCATGGAAATTGACATGCTTAGAGTTTCAGGTCCCGATTTTGAAAATGTTGACAATCGCATCATTGCATTAAATCTTGTAAAAAGAGGAATCACCGATGCGACAATGTTTGATCTTGCTAAACAAGTTTTACAACCTGCAACGGCACTTTACAAGAAGAATATTCTTTTAATGAGGGGAAGGTTTAGACCGGTTACAAAGGTGCATATAGACATGATTGAAAAGGGCAGAAAAGCTTTTTTGAAAGAGAGGAGAGTGAAAGAAGATCGATTGGAGGTTATTTTTGAACTGACATTGAAGGACTTAACGGCAGATGGTAAAATTTCTGACAAGGATTTTATTGACCGGGCAGAACTTCTGAGTTCCTTAGGATATACTGTCATGATTTCAAATTACTTGAAGCATTACAAGATGGTCGAATATTTAGCACCTATTGCCAAAGGGAATTTGATTGGTGTTATTTTGGGTGTTTATAATTTACATACCATATTTGATGAACGCTATTACGACAATTTACCTGGTGGGTTGTTGGAAGCATTTGGAAGAGGCTTCGGCCACAATGTGAAGTTATATGTTTATCCTGCTGTGAACGTAGAAGATGGGACCCAATATGATTTGGACAATATTATCCTTCCTAAAAATTTACAAGGACTAGTTCAATATATGAAAGACAACGACAAAATGACATCTATTAAAGAATTCGATCGTGATTTGTTGCACATTTTTTCAGACGATGTGTTAATGAAAATAAAGGCAGGTGCTAGTAGTTGGGAAGAGGATGTTCCAGAGGAAGTTGCCAAAGCAATTAAGTTCTTTGAGTTATTCGGTTATCAACAGACTAAAGTTTTATCCAATTAATGCCGCATATTAAAAATGCATTTATTCGTTATCGAATCATCGACCGAATGATTCGCAACCGATACAAACCATTTCCTTCAAAACAAGAGATGAGAGAAGCTTGTGAAGAGGCCCTCTATGGAGATTCTCATGGAAATCATATTTGTGATTCTACCATCGAAAAGGATATGTTTGCAATGAAGATGGAACACGATGCGCCGATTCGCTATAGTAAGTCAAAAGGAGGGTACTTTTATGAAGATCCTGATTTTAGTATCAACGACATCCCTTTATCTGAAGACGAATTAAACTCGATTAAGTTTGCCTTAAATACATTACAACAATTTAGAGAAGTTCCTTTTTTTCAGCAATTTGGTTCTGCAATTGATAAAATTGTCAACCGAGTTTCGGTAGAATCTTCCACAGAAGATGCTCACAGGTTTATACAATTTGAGTCTGCTACATCTGTTCAAGGTAGTGAATACTTACCTATTTTATTGGAGGCAATTCAGGGAACAAAAAAGGTGTGGTTCCTCTATGCCTCTTTTGTCAAACAAGAAGAAAAACCGCGGAAAGTATCCCCTCTTTTGTTAAAGGAATACCGAAATCGTTGGTATTTGATTTCTTATGATTCTATGAAAAAAGACATCGTCACTTTTGCTTTGGATCGTATGAAAGAAGTGATGATAACTGAGGAAAATTCCGATATTCCCTTAGATTTTTCTGCAGTTAATTACTTTGCACATACGGTGGGGATTACGGCCTATAAAGGAGAACCCTCATTGGTTAAAATCAAAGCTCAACCTGTAGCGGCAAGATACATAGATTCTCAACCTTTTCATCCATCTCAACGCATGTATGTCGACAATGAATCGACTTTTTTTGAATGGAATATTTTGATCTCAGAGGAATTTATTCGCAATCTTCTTGGCTTCGCCGGGGAAATAAACGTATTAGCTCCCGACAGTTTGAGAAAGGAAATACGCGAAAGAGCAGTTGCTATGTACAAGAATTACATTTGATAAATTGATGGTATTCAACTTCTAGATTAACTTTGTTCTATGGAAATATTACAAACTTTAGAAAATGGTGTTTGTACCCTAACACTGAATCGACCGGCAGTTTTCAATTCTTTCAATAAAACAATGGCATTTGCCCTCCAAGAAGCACTCGATAAGTGTGTAGAGGATGATGACATTCGTGCCATAGTAATTACAGGAGAAGGTAAGGCTTTTTGTGCAGGGCAAGACCTAGCGGAAGCAACGGATCCAAATGGACCAGCATTACAGCAAATAGTCCGCGATCATTATAACCCTATCATAATGAAAATTAGGAATTTGGAGAAGCCGGTAATTGCTGCCGTAAACGGTGTTGCAGCGGGAGCGGGGGCAAATATTGCCTTAGCTTGTGATATTACCATTGCAAAAAAATCAGCATCCTTTATCCAAGCATTTTCAAAAATTGGCTTAATTCCGGATTCTGGAGGAACTTTTTTTCTTCCCAGAATAATTGGGGCGCAAAAAGCGTTGGCGTTAATGATGAATGGTGACAAAGTATCATCAGAAGAAGCTGAGCGCTTAAATATGATTTACAAATCTGTGGAGGATGATGAGTTTGATACGTTTGTTTCAAATTTTGCTTCACAGCTGGCTACGATGCCTACAAAGGGTATTGGTCTAACCAAAAAAGCAGTGAATCAATCCTTTACAAATACGTTGGAAGAGCAATTAAAAGTCGAGGAAATCTTGCAAACTGAGGCGGGAAGCACCTACGATTTTAAAGAAGGGGTGAATGCTTTTTTAGAAAAACGTAAACCCGAATTTAAAGGAAGGTAACCGGATTTGTTAAGGGTATGAATTCAAAATTCATTAAACCTTGTGCGATAACAACAAAATAAAATAATGAAAAAAACCATAGGAGTACTCGGTGCGGGAACAATGGGAGCGGGAATAGCTCAAGTCGCTGCACAAAGTGGACATAAAGTAGTTTTAGTTGATTTGAATACAGATCAACTTGAAAAAGCGAAATCAAATCTGGCGAAGACTTTATCAAAATTAGTTGAAAAAGGTAAAATAGTGGATTCTCAAAAAATCGAAATAGAAAGTAATATTCGATACACATCAAAGATTATTGATTTTTCATCTTGTGGGTTGATTATCGAGGCTATCGTAGAGGATTTAGCGGTTAAGCATAAAGTATTTGAATCCCTCGAAAAGGTAGTCGCTGAGGATTGTATTTTAGCGAGTAACACATCTTCATTATCCATTGCGTCAATTGGCGGTGTGCTTAAAAAAGCAAATCGAGTAATTGGCATACATTTTTTTAACCCTGCACCCTTGATGCCACTAGTTGAAGTAATTCCTGCTGTTCAGACGGATCAAAGCACACGTGATGAAGCCGTTGACTTGATGAATTCGTGGGGTAAAACGGTGGTGGTATGTAAAGACACACCAGGATTTATCGTGAACCGCGTAGCAAGGCCTTTTTATGGAGAAGCATTGCGTATTTACGAGGAGGGGATTGCAGATTTTGCAACGATTGATTGGGCCATGACTGAAATTGGCGGATTTAAAATGGGACCTTTCACACTAATGGACTACATTGGAAACGACGTGAACTACGCTGTAACGGCCTCTGTTTTTGAAGCGTTTTATTACGACCCGCGATTTAAACCTTCCTTTACTCAAAAACGACACAGTGAAGCGGGTTATTATGGGAGGAAAACAGGTCGCGGTTATTACGATTATTCGGAAGGGGCAAATATTCCACCACCAACCAAAGACTATGCACTTGGTCAACAAATTGTAGATCGTATTTTAGCCATGTTAATCAATGAAGCGTACGACGCTGTCTTCATGCAAGTAGCCACTTCTGAGGCAGTTGATTTAGCTATGACAAAAGGTGTGAACTACCCAAAAGGTTTAATTGAATGGTCGAAAGAGATTGGAACGAATGAAATCTTGAACCGTTTAGAAAAACTTTTCTCCTTTTATGGCGAAGATCGCTACCGCCCTAATCCTTTGTTGAAGAAGGAGGTTTTACAATAATTTCTTTTCCTTTCCATTCATTATCATTAACTTTGTGGCCTAAAAAAAGCAAATATGGCCTATTTATTTACTTCTGAGTCTGTATCTGAGGGACATCCTGATAAAGTGGCAGATCAGATCTCTGATGCATTAATCGATAATTTCATGGCTTTTGATCCTACATCAAAAGTGGCATGTGAAACATTGGTGACAACGGGACAAGTGGTGTTAGCCGGAGAAGTTAAAACCAGCGTCTATTTGGATGTACAACAAATTGCCAGAGAAGTAATTAAGAAAATTGGATATACCAAAAGTGAGTATATGTTTGAAGCAGATTCGTGTGGTGTACTTTCTGCAATACATGAACAATCTTCGGATATCAATCAAGGAGTAGAAAAATCGAATCCTGAAGACCAAGGAGCTGGCGATCAAGGGATGATGTTTGGTTATGCAACCAACGAAACAGAAAATTACATGCCTCTTGCACTAGATCTTTCTCACGCTTTATTAATAGAGTTGGCAAATTTGCGCAGAGAGGATAACGAAATAAAATATTTACGTCCGGATGCAAAATCACAGGTTACATTGGAATATTCCGATGACAACAAACCGGTGCGTATTGATGCGATTGTTATCTCTACGCAGCATGATGATTTCGCTCCAGAAGAGGAAATGTTGGCTAAAATAAAGGCTGATCTTATAGGTATACTAATCCCTAGAGTTAAAGCTAAATACCCTCAATACGCTCATTTATTCAATGATAAAATCACCTATCATATCAATCCAACGGGGAAATTCGTTATCGGAGGCCCACATGGTGACACAGGTCTCACAGGCAGAAAAATCATCGTAGATACTTACGGCGGTAAAGGTGCTCACGGCGGTGGAGCGTTTTCAGGAAAAGATCCATCCAAAGTAGACCGTTCAGGAGCTTACGCTACGAGACATATTGCTAAAAATTTAGTAGCAGCTGGGTTGTGTGACGAGGTTCTCGTTCAGGTGTCGTACGCCATTGGTGTTGCTAAACCAACATCTATCAATGTGGTTTCATATGGTACTGCAAAAGTTAATATGACAGATGGTGAGATTAGTAAAATTGTAGAGTCGATTTTTGACATGAGACCCTACTTTATCGAACAAAGACTAAAATTAAGAAACCCAATATATTCTGAAACTGCCGCATATGGCCACATGGGTAGAAAGCACGAAACTGTGACTAAAACGTTCAGATCCCCTAGCGGTAAACTTGAGACAAAGACGGTTGAATTGTTTACTTGGGAAGAATTGAATTATGTAGATAAAGTAAAAGCTGCTTTTGGATTGTAAGAATGTATATTTATAAAAATAAAAAGGGCCCACATGCAGCCCTTTTTATTGTCAATATGGTTCAACTTATTTTACAAGTTGAATCATTACCGTTTGGTTCTTAATTTTTAGTAAATAAGACCCTTGTCTCAATTCTCTTACATCCAGAGAGTTTACTTGGTTTGTTAATAAACCATTCATGACCTCTTTTCCGGATAAATCACTCAAGCTGAATGGTAAGTTTTGATGTGATTTATCAAACGCAATAGTGATGAAGTCATTCGCAGGATTTGGAAAAACGTTAATTGACATTTGATCGATATGTAAAGTGGACATTGTGGCAAAATGTTCTAAGTTTATGGTATGCCACGTCTCGTTTGTAATTATGGGTTCATTTAAATCAAAGTAAATGTCTGCATTATTAAGTATTGTTGTGCCTGGGGATAAATTCGGTATTTGATCTACGGTGAACGTAATAAACCCATGGCTATTTGGTTCACTGTTTCCGCTGTCAGGAAGGTTTATATTATGAAACGTCCATTCAAGAACTCTTGGACCATACATTTTAAATTCATAATCATGACTTGAAACACCAGAAGTAACAGACATAATGTCCAAATTTTGATCAAGTGTATCCCTTATTACAACAGTAAATGCTGTATCTGTTCCTGTATTTTGGAATCTAATGACATATTGTAGTTGTTGATTCGGTAAAATGAAATGTTGATCGGTAACACCTGTAGGAAAACCTCTTTTATCATTGGGGTCATAACTTCCTGTAACTATTCCACAGTAGATATCATTAACTGGGTCGGCATCATCAAGTGGTAAATCATTTACGTCTCCATTACCTGTTCCTGGCCCGCAACCTTCAACATGCGCATTGGGATGAGAATTACCAGGATGTAAAGGATGTTGTTCAGCATTTAATATCCAAGTTCCTCCAGTTGCAGGAAATGTATAGGTTGCTGTTTCTCCACCAGCAATCATAATGGAATCAACATAGTAAAGAACACCATCTAAATAAACAATCACTGGAGAATAGCATTCCATGTCACCTCCACCAAAGCTTCCTGTATTTGTTACTTCAAAAACAATACTGTCTCCCGCACACCATCCTGAGACACTCAAACTCGACTGATCCCATGGTAAGGTGCATGGTGAAGGAAGATTTGCAATCAGTCCTCCTCCATAAGTTTGGGTTGAAATGGTATCCAACATACAAGGTTCAACAGGAAATATTTCCGATTCCATGCATAGGTTTTGATTCAATTCAGCATCACAACTAATGGTAACATTTATAGTGAAATTTATGACTTGACCCGGAACAATATTTCCGGTTAAAAAGCGATAGACATTATTACCCTGAGGGGTGAATGGGTAAGATGATGAATTTATTGTCATTAATGGATCTAATGTTACATCAACATATGAATCTGTTAGAATGGTTGATGTTGACGCACTATTTGTAGCTGAAACATAAATGGTGTTTGCTAAACATCTCCGTAGAAAAGGCGCAAAAATGGAAACATCTGGTTGAGCACAAGGTGCCTCATTGTACATTCCTAAGCTAGGTGCAAAATTAAATACAGTTGGATCTGTAATGGTAAAAGTTCCTGAGTTTCCACAAATTGGAGACCATAAAATATTTGTTGTATCCACGGTATAGGTATAGTTGCCTGCAGGTAAATTATCGACATACCAAATACCTAATTGATTCGTAATTGCTACGTAATTTCCTGGTTCAATTATCACAGGAAGGTTTGCGATTCCCGGCTCAAGAGAATCTTCTTGACAATTTGTATTTATATCATTGAAAACACGTCCGCTTGTTGTGGTATACAAGGAAGGATCTATGTTTACTTGCCAATTAAAAATGTACCCATCGTCTATTCCTAAGTTATCTTGGACTTTTATTTTCCATACACCATTAAGTGGACAACCTATCAAACTATTGAATGAACCATCAGGCTGATAAACTGCGGTTGGGTTTAACGATATCCCGGTGGTTGCAACGATTGAGTTTCCGTAATTTTGACTTACAGGACCTAATTGATTATAGTTGGAGCTAAAACAGTATTGATAAGGAATTCCGGGTCCACCACCTCCTGCATCGTCAATAGGATTCCCTAAAAAAAGACTACCTCCAGAAGCTCCCCCCGGCAAGAAACCCGGAGCAAAGGAATTTAGTAAAGGGGTAATTTGTCCATTCGGACATTCAATCCACATTTCAAGGTCACCAATGAATGAATGTTCCATTTCTACACAGACACTATTTAAAAATATGGGATCTAAGAATGTCGCGCTCGAAGGTAAGCCGCTTACTACAAAAGAATCTTGGTATTGAACCCCCGTACCATCTGGAAGATAAGTAATGTTATTACTTTGAAAAAGCCCATTATATTGTCCGAATATTCCGAATATTGGCAAAAAAGAAAAAAATAATAACACACTGATTTTCATAATTATATTGGTTTTAGATCTATTTAATAAGACGCAAGCCTCTTACAAAAGGTTGTCTGAAAAGTGAATTTTTCCGAAAACCAAGATAATAGTATTGTAAAATATTAATTAAAAAAGATACTTTTTTGTTTTATTGCTTATTGTAAACAACAACTAACGTTTCAAAACTTATTTCAACTACTCTCCCGGGCAATGTAAAAACTAATATCTTTAGGACGTAACTTATAGACCATTTAAATTGTTTTATAGAAAATAAAATACGATGAAATATCTCTCCAGCATGCTGTTTGTCTTCATATGGACTTCTTTTACGTTTTCTCAGAAAACTTCTGCGTTGAATAAGGTCAATGCCTTGCGTTATATTGATAAAGGAAATCAAGAATATAACGAAGGAAGAGTAAGTAGTGCTTACATGAGCTTTAAGCAAGCTTCCGTTACAGATCCTACGAATTTCAGAGGTTTTTTAGCTTTAGCAACTGTTGAATTGGAGTTGAATAGTTATTATGCAGCGCTTGAACATGCAGCTAAAGCTTTTGAACTCGCGAAAAAGAAAAAAGATGGCGAGTTAAATTTTGTCAAAGCGTCAGCTCATCACCGCATGGGTGAATTAGAATCTGCTCTTCAACATTATAAAGCAGCTGAAGTTGGTTACGGTAAGTCGATGTCGAAAGAGTTAGAAATCCCAACATTGATTTTACAATGTCAATTTGGTTTAGAAGAATTGGCAAAAGGAGCTAAAAATTTACGAAAACCCTTAGCAGAAGAATTAATGACTAAACACGATGAGTATGGTCCTATTCTTACCTTGGGAGGAAAAATCTTGTTTTTTACAGCTCGGAAACCGGAAACAACGGGAAACAACATGAATCCGGATGATCAGCGCTTTTTTGAAGATATTTACCAAGCTGCTTGGAATGAAGAATCAAAAACGTGGGTGCTCAATGAAGAGGCAATAGAAGGTGTGAACACAGAAGGTTTTGATGCGTTAAACTACGTTAGTGAAGATGGTATGTATGCTTTGGGTACGCTCAATACTTCTGCATCTAAAGAGAAAACTACGGCCTCATCTGAAATTGTGGAATACGGTTCTGGAGATCCGGGAATATTAAGTTCTGCGACTATGATTAATCATAAAGATTTAAACACATCTTATTTTGAAGGTGCAGCTACTGTTTCAGATACAGTGATTTTTGAGGATGAAACCACCTCACAATGGATGGTATTTGTATCAGATCGCAATGGAGAGAAGTCGATGACCGATTTATACGTAGTGGAAAAGAAAGACGATGTATTTCAGCAAGTTCAAGCAATGCCTAAAGGAATTAATACTACAGGAAGAGAAACTACTCCTTACCTTTCACCAGATGGTAACACCTTGTTCTTCAGTTCCGATGCATTGCCTGGTATGGGAGGTTTCGATATTTACTATTGTAAAAAAGAAAATGGGACTTGGGGTTCTCCGGTTAATTTAGGTGCTCAATTTAATTCGGTTAACGACGACACCCACTTTCAATGGTACCCAAGTATGAAAAAAGCAGTTTTGGCGAGTATTGCTGAAAATGACGAATCCTTTAACTATCAGCTTTTCGAAATAGAATTGACAGGATTGGATCTGCCTTTCTTGAAATAATTTATGGATTTTTTACTTTAAAATCATCTTACCTAAAATTAAGCTATGAAAAACATTTTTTTTGGCATTGCAACAATGCTTGTCTTTCCCTATTGGGCTCAAAAAGAAGTTCCAGTGACAGCCCCGCTTCAAAAAGCTACAGTTTTTTTTACCGGTGCTCAATTGCATCATGAACATACGGTAGAATTAAAGCCGGGAAAACAAGAAATCATTTTTCAAAAATTGACAGATTTTATTGATCCAAATACGGTTCAAGTTAAAGCTATGGGAACGCTTACGATTCTCTCTGTGCGAACAAGAAAAAATTACGAAGACCCAAAAATTAGCAACGAAGAAATTGAGAAATTGAACACTCAAAAAAAGACACTAGAATTAAAGAATGAAGCCCTTCAAAATGAATACAACGTTTTGGATATGGACCGAAATCTATTGTTGAAAAATCAGGATTTGAAAGGGAATGACCAAGGATTGAAAATCGCCGAATTGAAAGAGGCTTATGCCTTTATGCATCAAAAATTGATGGAAATTAATTCTCGTCAGTCTTCAATCTACACTGAATTAGATGAGGTACAAAAGCAAATAAATAAGATTGAACAAGAAATACTAAGTCAACGAAGCAAACCGGTTATCAATTATTCCGAAGTCGTTGTTGAAGTCGATGTTGAAAAGGCTGGTGAAGCGTCATTTTATGTTCAATATATTACGCCCAGAGCTACGTGGAAACCATATTACGATATGCGAAGCGATGGCATTGGAAAACCGGTGAAATTGGAAGCGAAAGCAAATGTTTCGCAAACAAGTGGCATAGAATGGAAAAACGTAAATGTTGTGTTGTCCACTAATGATCCTTATGAAAATGCCCAAGAACCAAATCTCAGTCCTTGGTATATAAATTATAACAACGCGCCTCAAAAATATACACAAACAACGCGACAATTACCTACTGTTGATTATTCCGGACAAAAAATACGTGGTGAAGTGATTGATGCATCTACGGGTTTATCCTTACCGTTTGCTAAAATTACATTCCCGAGTAATCCGAATGTTGGGGCAGTAACTGATTTTGAAGGGAAATTTGAAATCATTGTTCCCAAAGGAGAAACACAAATTAAATCAAGCTATATTGGATTCGATCAACAACAACAAACCATTAACTCTGCATACGTAAAGTTTTTTCTGAAACCTCAAACTGTGGACTTGAAAGAGGTTCAAGTTATGGCTAGCAGAGCAGTTTCAAGTCAAGTAATGACAATTGGAGGTGTTGCATCTTCCTATGCGGATGGCGATTATACCCTTTCGCGATCTGATGTTGCTGTTCGTGGTGCAAGAACCAAAAAAGATGGAAAAATGCTAGTTGACAAGGATAAGGAAGAAAACTTCAAAAACTATTCACCGACCGTAACAACTATTGTAGAAAAGAAAGATATGCGTATGGAGTACACTATTCTTTCCAAAATGTCTATTCCGACGGACGGAATGGATCACAAGGTTAGTATTGCTACTTTTGATATGAACGCAAATTACGAATACCATGCAATTCCGAAAGTGGATCCAAGTGTGTATTTATCGGCACAAGTTTCGGGCTGGGAAAAATTAAATTTATTAAGTGGGGAATCAAATATTTATTTTGATGGAACTTTTCTTGGAAAATCGTATTTGGATGCGAGCACTACAAAAGATACTTTATCTTTTTCCTTTGGTAAAGATTCTAAGATGAAAATTGAAAGAACGCGCATTAAAGAGAAATCAAAACAACGATTGATAAACAATCGACAGAAGTTTGAAGTGAGTTGGGAAATAAAATTAAAAAATAATGGAGGAGCCATAATTCCTGTCGTAATAAAAGATCAGTTTCCAATTTCTTCCAATTCAGATATTAAGGTGAAAGAAGGCGAAGCTGGCGATGGAAAGGTTGAAGAAAATTCAAAAATAATTACATGGATATTTAAAAATGGTATTCCTAGTTCTCAGGCCATAACGTTTGATTATTCAGTTGATTATCAAAACGGCATTCGCTTGTATTTAGAATAACTCGATGTGACTTGCGGCCAACACAGAACTTATTTGTAATTTGGTCGTGAGAAAATGCCACGTCTTTTTTTTCATATTGCCTACAACGGAACACCTTACCACGGGTGGCAAATTCAACCGAATTCATCAAGTGTTCAAGGCGAAATTACGGAGGCATTAACGAGATTAAATAGCAATGAGCCTGTTGAAATTGTGGGTTGTGGAAGGACGGACACAGGTGTGCATGCAGCAAATTATTACTTTCATGTAGATATATCCATCTATTCACCAGAGGAGCTTAAATTCAAACTGAATAAAATGCTTCCTGAATCCATTGTTGTATTTAGGGTTTTTTCTGTGCCTAATGAACTTCATGCTCGTTTTGATGCGCGTTGGAGGACTTATCGATATTTTATTCATCAAGAAAAAGATCCATTTAAAGAAAATCAAAGTTGGTATTTTACGCCCTTTTTGGATATGCGAGCCATGAATCAAGCTGCCAAATTACTCCATGGAAACCAAGATTTTACCTCATTTGCACGTCTACATACCGATGTAAAAACAAACATCTGTGAGGTAAAGAAAGCAAATTGGTACATTAATGAGAATAAGCAATTGGTTTTTGAAATAACAGCGAATCGATTTCTTCGAAATATGGTAAGAGCAATCGTTGGGACTTTAGTCGACGTTGGATTGAATAAAATAAGACCGCAAGATGTTGAAGCAATACTCAAAGCAAAGGACAGGCAAGAAGCTTCGGTTTCTGCACCAGCGTGTGGGCTTTATCTGTGGGATGTGGAATACGACACTTTGAGTGAATGAAATTTCTATTAGTTCTTTTTCTAATTCTTTATAGCTATGCGGCTATTCGTTATCACATTGGAAAAGAATTGGGACCAACTGCATTTTTGTTTGTTTTGAATAAATCCTTGGCTTGGTGGTGCGCAAGTGTTTTGTTGTTATCGTTATTGCCACTAGATAAATTACAACGATTTGGTTTAACAAAAAGAGCAACAGGTCTCTTTGGATACACTGTTGCTCTCGTTCATGTTCTCGTTACTTTTTACCTACTTAGTCCATCATATTATCCCAAATTTTTTACTCTTGGAGAATTAAATATTCACGGCTGGACCAGTATTTCAATAGGGTTTTTATCTCTATTTTTCTTTTCATTTCCTTTATTTGCCACTTGGAAGAAGTATACTGCTCACCAATTCTTTAAATTAGGACGTTTAGGAGTATTGTTGAATGTTTCACATGTATTTTCAATTGGTTTTGACACGTGGTTTCCAGCCGATACATGGCCTTACTATTTACCTCCAATAACTTTAATTTTTGTCATTCAAGCCCTAGTAATTTTATTCTACAGATACGTTCTTTTGAAAAATTAATCTTCCCCGTATTGTTGTTGGTAGGAGCGGTATAGGTCAAAATAGCTTTTAGTTTCGAGGATAATGGCACCTCCCAAGGTGTCACCATATTTAGCCGGAAGCCCACCGGTATATACCATCATCTTACCTATGGCACAGCTAGGCACATTAAATACTTCATTGGATTTAATTCCATCCAATACATAAATCATGTCACCTTTTCTTGCTCCTCGAAACATTAACTCACCGTCGTCAGACATTCTCACTTCTGAAGACATGGTAGTAGCCAAGGTTTTCACGTCGAATTTTACTGGGCTTCTCTTTATTTCGAGATCAGTTAGTTCTTTTACAGGCAATTCTCCATGAACCAATCGAACACCAGCCTTCAAATTCACGGTTTTCAATGAAAGTGTTTTGGCTTCAAATTCGATTGTACCCAGGTTGCAATATGCTTCAATAGGAACATCTAATGGGATATTCCGCATGGTATCGGTCTTAAATATTATGGTCATGTAATATTTACCAGATGGTACTGATGGTATTCTAAATCTACCATCTGGATCAGAATATGCCTGATAAAGAGAGCCATTGTCATCGATTATCATTCGAGCACGTAACAATGGTTCTTTGTTTTTTAAATTGATTACGGTACCAATTACTTCTCCCGTTGATCGTTGCGCTGATGAGTTTACTGCCACTAGCAGAATCCCCAAAATTAATAAATGTTTCATATGCTTACGTTTAAGCTTAAGATGCGAAACAAATAAATTTTCCATAAAATTATATGGATGCGCTGCTCGTAGGAATTTCTCGGTCCACTTTTTTAAATAGTCCTTGAAGAACTTTTCCTGGGCCAACCTCCACTACTTGCTTGCACCCATCTGCTAGCATGTTTTGCATAATTTGGGTCCATTTGACCGGGCCCGTAAGCTGCGACACAAGATTTTCCTTTATAGTTTCTGGGTTTGTTACGGAACATGCATTAATATTTTGATAAACGGAACAAATTGGTGTTGAGAATTTTGTCTCTTCAATTGCTGCCGCCAATTCTTCTCGAGCAGGTTCCATAAGCGGTGAATGGAATGCTCCTCCTACTTGGAGAATCATCGCCCGTTTTGCGCCAGCTTCTGTAAGTGCGTTACACGCTTCTTCTACAGCAGGAAATGCTCCTGAAATCACCAATTGACCGGGGCAGTTGTAATTTGCAGGAACGACAACACCGTTTATTGTTTTACAAATTTCTTCGACGATATGATCTTCTAACCCGAGGATTGCAGCCATGGTTGAAGGCTCTATTTCACAAGCTTTCTGCATGGCAAGTGCTCTTTTTGACACTAAACGTAAGCCGTCTTCGAATGTTAAAGTTTTATTAGCTACTAATGCCGAAAATTCTCCCAGTGAATGACCGGCAACCATATTCGGTTGAAATTCATTCCTTAAACAAGCTGCAAGAATGGTGGAATGTAAGAATATCGCTGGTTGTGTAACTTTTGTTTGTTTCAACTCATCATCAGTTCCTTCGAACATGATTTTTTGAATATCAAATCCTAATATTTCGTTTGCTTTCGCGAACATTTCGCGTGCAATTTCGGATTGATCGTATAGATCTTTTCCCATTCCGGAAAATTGTGCACCTTGACCAGGAAAAACGTATGCTTTCATGAAAAATATTTTAACAAAAATAAGAATTAAGTTTAGTTGAAGCCATTACAACTGGCCATCGGAATGGTATTTTCCTTTTTTAAAAATTCTTACCTTTTTGGAAATACCGTCAATATCATATTCAAATACCTTACCATCCCATAATTGTCCACCTTTAAATAACCCATCGATCCAAATAGCATCATTTTCATTGTACAACCTATTGTGCCCCTCAGGATTAAACTTCAAACCTTTTGTTCGGGGTTTTTCAACGAAAGGAGGAGATACAGGCTTTTTGACAGTTGTTGTTGGTTGAACGATTATTTTTTTAGGTTCGTATTTTTGTACGTTTTGTAGCTTGCCATCGGAGGAAAAAGTTGTTTTTTCTTTTAATGACCCATCACTAAAATACCTCTGCAGTGTTCCGGTGGGTTTACCGTCTTTCATGGAGTATTCTAATTCTATTTGACCATTAGGATAGAAGTATTGTACCAAACCTGATTCTTTTCCTGTGCTGTTGTAAGAGGCTTTATACGCAGGTTGTCCATTTGAATGATTTCTAATATATTTTCCTTTAAATGAATTATAACTAAAATTCCCTTGCTCCTTGAGTTTGCCATTTTCGTAGAATCGGCTATATGCACCATAAGGCCGGTTGTTAACATAATTTCCATTTAATTTGGCTGTCTTGCCGTCAGGGTAATATTTCACCCATATCCCCTCCTTGTAGCCATTAACATAATTCCCTTCTTCTATTTTTACCTGAGGTTTGTAGCCCGAAGATGGCCTGTCTTTTCCGTAATAAATCCAATGGCCTGTTCTTTTTCCCTTGCTGTCTTTTTTGTTTTGTGAAAAAACAACGCATGGAAGTAAGAAAACAAGGAGAAAACTGATCCGCATGATACTAAATTAAAAAAATCCGCTAGTTTGTTCAATAATATTTTGTGAATAAAACACAAAAAATTGGGGAGTTCACGCATGATGCGTGCCAAAAAATTAACTTAATTTTGTTCAATAATGTTAACACTAGACCCAAAAACTTTACCTATTCCAAAACTTCATCAGTACCTGTTAGGTGCTGTTGGTCCGAGACCAATAGCCTTCGCCTCTACTTTGGATGAAGCAGGAAATCCAAATTTAGCTCCTTTTAGTTTTTTCAATGTGTTTAGTGCCAATCCACCTGTGATGATATTTTCTCCTGCACGATCGGGAAGAAATAATACAACGAAGGACACCTATAATAATGTGAAGATGATACCGGAGGTGGTAATTAATGTTGTGAATTATGCGATTGTACACCAGATGAGTTTGGCAAGTTCACCCTATGCACCAGGGGTAAGTGAATTTGAGAAAGCTGGATTTACCCCACTTGCTTCCGAGTGTATTCGACCATTTAGAGTTGCAGAATCTCCTGTTCAATTTGAATGTAAGGTAAATGAAGTCATAGAATTGGGAACCGAAGGAGGCGCAGGAAACTTAATTATTTGTGAGGTGGTTAGAATTCATATCGATGAGAATGTGTTGAATACCGATGGTATGATAGACCAGCATAAAATTGATTTAGTATCAAGAATGGGAGGGAATTGGTATTGCCGAGCAGATAATTCCTCCATGTTTGAAATCCAAAAGCCAATTACAACATGCGGTATTGGTTTTGACCAGCTTCCTTCTGACATTAAATACAGTAAGGTGCTTAGCGGAAATGATTTAGGTTTTTTAGCAGGAATTGAAGAGATACCCAATGAAACGGATGTCAATGAATATAAATTAATAGAATTAAGTGAAATTTTCTTATCTTTAGAAAACAAGCCTCAAGAATTAGAAACAGCATTGCATGTGCGTGCAAAGACATTGATTGAGGAGCAACAATTGGAGGAGGCATGGAAATGTTTGCTCAGTTTTAATAATAGGTAAACAACAACAAAAATTAACGCATATGTTTAAAATTCAAGGTACCGTAAAGGTTGTAAATCCAACACAAGTTATTTCTGATCGTTTTTCAAAAAGAGAATTCGTTATAGAAACACAAGATACATATCCTCAACAGGTATTGTTTCAAGCTACGCAAGACAAATGTAGTCTTCTTGATCAAATTCAAGTTGGTGAGTTTGTTGATGTATCGTTTAATTTACGCGGCAGAGAATGGACAAGTCCACAAGGAGAGGTAAAGTATTTCAATACAATCGAAGCGTGGAGAATAGAACGAGTTGGTCAAGGAAGTGGAATTCCTGCAGGAGGTCCTTCGCCAATGTCTCTTGGCGCAGATCCTATTCCTGTGGCACAAACGGCTAGCGCACTAGAAAGCGACAATAATGACAACGACGATTTACCTTTTTAATTCGTGGGTTAAATAATGGGAATGGGCTACTAAGGTGGCCCATTTTATTTATGCTTATTCGCAATACGTACTGTATAAATCCATGTATTCAAAAACAATTTCTTTTGCTCTTTTGGAAAAGTCTTCTTGCAATAAAGGATTGCTCCGCACATTGTCGCAGGTTTTGTAGACTTCGCACCAATCTCCTTCAAATAAATATTGCGCAGTAATTAAAGCGTTAATAAGTTGAAAAGCATATGATGTCGGATGCTCATCAGCTGCATGTTGTGCCATGATTTTTGCCATTTCAACATCGTGGTAATTATCTAAGGAAAGTAAATAGGCATAACACAAGAGATCCGTTGATTTTCCTCGTTGAATCAATTCATCTCGCGTCAAACACTTATTCTTTTTTAATAATGTCTTTAACAAAATTGGTGCATTTGAATGCCCATCAATATGCCAGGACAGAGCATTGATACATGCAAGTTTTAATTCTAAAGGAGCACGTTGTGAGGCGATATATCGAACCAGTTTTCGATTAATTTTTCCGTTCTGCTTTAAGGCATAATTCACTATTTTTTCTTGTTTGTAGGCTTCAGCGAAATTTGTTGAAGTAAGTGGAGAGTCAGCCAAAACAAGCCAACTGAATAGTACGAAAAACGAGACGATAATTCCCTTCATAGTCTTAAAATTAATACATTGCCATTGCTAAAGATACGCCAATAATTATACTCAACAACTTGAGCAAATTGAATTTATGATTTTCTGTGGTTTCAAAAATTATCGTCGTAGAAATATGAAGAAACATTCCTACTACAATAGCTAATACCATGTGTACATCGATACCAATTTGTTCGGGAGAAATACTTAAACCCAATAATACACCAAAAGGGGTCATGATTCCAAACATCAGAAGCACCAACCAATTGATGAGTGTCTTCATTCCCGTATTAATCAAAAGCGTCATTAGGGCAACAGCAACGGGTATTTGATGAAAAATTATTCCCCAAAACAATGTTTCGTGTTGGTGATGACCGTCTGATTCAATTCCCGCGAAATGATTGCCAAGAGGAATCCCTTCAATCACTGAATGAATGGATAATGATAAAAACAACAACCAAGGCAATTGTTGTTTGCCATGTACATGAACGTGCCCGTGTTCAATACCACCTGAAAAGTATTCTAAAATTAATTGTATTAAAAAACCATACAAAATGTATATTCCCATGCTGTTATCACCATCGTGGTATAAATCCGGCAATAAATGCTGAAAAATAATTGCTAGTAAAAATCCACCACTGAATGCAAGTAGAAGTTTGATCCATTGATTTTTATTCGTAGCGCTCAAATACGTGACAAGCCCCCCCCCTAATACAACGGATGCCATTAAACCAAACAATACCCCACTCAATTCCATTTATTTTTTTTGTGCTATAATAATTAACCTATCGGAATTTTCTTCTTTAAATGAATTCAATTGATAGTCACCAAAAATATTGGTTATGGTAAAATCAATTTTTAAAAGTTCCTCAAAATCTACTAAAAAAAGCGATTGTACGCGTTCCATAAAAGTATGTGTGAAATCACCATCTTTTACGTCAATATATTTGTAAATATGCTTACCATCCCAATTTCTGCGAATTGAAAAGTGAATTCCGTCAATGATTTTTTCTTCAGATTTTACTAATTCATTTATTGCTTTACGCGCATTCATAAAATCGATTACCAATAAACCGTTCGTGGTTAACATCTTACAAACGGACTTGATAACTCGTGTATTTTCTGTGGCACTATCAAAATATCCAAAACTGGTGAACAAATTAAATACAGCATCAAACGTTTTATTCGGAATAAGCTCCCTCATATCGTGAACTGAAAAGAGTAAATTAGTGGTGGCATATTGCTTAGCAGCCGAAATGCTATTTTTAGATAAATCCACACCTAAAACATCTAACCCTGCCTGATGCAACATTACTGAATGTCTCCCTTTTCCACAAGCCAAATCAAGTACCCGAGAACCTTTGCCGAGATTAAGTTTTTTTGTTAAATGATCTATGAAAATAGCCGCCTCGCTGTCGTTTCTATGCTTGTACAACACGTGATAATAAGAGGTGTCGAACCATGTAGAAAACCATTCCTTCTCTGCCATTAGGCAAATGTAAGTAAAAGCAACTTAATTGCAATAACCCACATCAAGAGTTTATTTGGCTTATTTTTCATATATTCGGAAGGTGAAATCAATAGGATTAACAGGAGGAATAGGATCAGGTAAAAGCTATGTTGCTCAAATCATCGAACATATGGGCTTTCCTGTTTACTATGCAGACATTGAGGCCAAAAAATTGATGAACACGCATCCTTTGATTGAGTGTTCTTTAGTTTCATGGTTCGGTCCGGATATATATGAAAATGGAGAATTGAATCGGGAGAAAATGGCGGCTGAGATTTTTAATGATGAAAGCATTCGCTCACGAGTAAATCAGCTTGTCCACCCGTTGGTTAGAGAAGCTTTTGTCAATTGGTCATCCAATCAAGAGAATTCACTTTTATTTAATGAGGCAGCCATATTATATGAGACAGGGGCATACAAAAAATTTGACGAAATGATTCTGGTTACAGCGCCTTTGGAACTACGAATTTCACGCGTCATGCAACGTGATGGTATACCTAAAGAACTTGTTATAGATCGAATAGAGGCGCAGTGGAGTGATGATAAAAAAATGAGTTTTGGTCCATACGAAATAATAAATGACAACCGATTGCCCTTACTTAGTCAAATTGAAGAAGTTATTTCAGAAATCTTAAAGGCTTAATTTTTTGCGTAGTTGCAGGATTGTCGAACCTATCAATACGCCAAGACTGTTTGCTATGCAATCTAAAAAGGAGGGGACTCTACCGGGAACCAAACCTTGTAACAATTCCAAAAGAACCCCATAACAAATAAAAGCTACAATACCCAGTATGGCATGGTACTTTTTATGGCGCCAATAACCATAAGTTAATATAAGCACGAAATAGGCAAGAAAATGTGAGAATTTATCTGAACTCCCCAGTTCTATATGTTTTGGAGGGAGTAAACTCATTAGTGAAATAACGCAAAATACGGCGAAAAATAATGTGAATTTAAGGTAATTAGTCCATTTCATAACCCGATGTTTTTCCTTTTTTTTCGGCTGGAATTCCCGATTTCATCCAAATGGGCATAGGAGCATTTTTGAGGTAGTGATCAAAAAATTGACGCATTCGGATACTTAGATCTATTTTATTGGCCATACGGGTTAGGTTATGATCTTCACTGTTGTAATTCAACAGCCAACAAGGCTTTTGCAGTCTGCGCATACCATTATATAATTCAATTCCTTGGTACCAAGGGACTGCTCCATCTTCGTCATTATGCATAATTAGCAAGGGAGTAGTAATATTTGGCAAGTGAAACAAGGGTGAATTTTCTTTGTAAAGCTCAGGGGACTCCCAAATCGTTTTTCCAATCCTACTTTGTTGTGATTCGTACTGAAATTGTCTATTTAATCCAGATCCCCATCTAATACCACCATAAGCAGAAAACATATTCGAAACCGGAGCTCCTGCCATCGCTGCAGCATATCGTTTGGTCATGGTGATCAATTGAGCTGTTTGATATCCTCCCCAACTTTGACCTTGTAAACCAATTTTAAAAGAATCTATGGGATAATTTCTTATGACATATTCTGTTCCACTTACAATGCAATTATAAGCGGATTTGGCAGGTCGACCCGGATAGATGTAGCGAATATCGGGTATCAAAACAAAATATCCTGCTGAGGCATATTCAATGGGATTAATGGTACTAGCAGATGGTCTTGGAGAATTATAATTGTGAAGATTATCCGAATTCAATTCATAAAAATAAACGAGTAGGGGATACTTTTTAGTCGGATCATAATTTTCTGGAGAATACAGCAATCCTTCCAGAGGCATTTTATCATGAGCTTTCCATTTTACTAATTGTACCTTGGCCCAATTGTAACTTTCTTGTTGTGGGTTCGTGTTCGAAATGATTTTCTCGTTTTTAAAGTCTTTATCCAACATACAGACTTCAGGATACATAGAAACCGTCATCGTTCGTAACATGTGTACTTTTCCGTTTGTCGAACGGTCAATACCAAAAAACTTAAAATCTCCTTCTTTTTTTGGATAAAGACCAAAATCTTCACCGTCATAAAGGCAATATAATCCTGTACTTTTGTCGCTTTCATTGAATCCAATAAGGTAAACATTTTTCAAATTGATATAAACGGAATCAGTATACCATTTTTGTAAAGAAAATCGCGTCTTTCTCTTTTCTCCCTTTCGTTCAGTAAGTGAAAGTAATTTATTGTTACTTATATCGTATGCCCATATATCATATTGTGATTGAAAATAATAGGTCGTTTCATTTTTGTCATAACCATACATGTCCATAGGGCCAGCTAACATGGGTTGCCCGTTAATATCCTCCGTCCAAACCACATCAGTCAGGTTACACGTAATACAGGTTTCTTTTGAGGAAATAAGATCCAGTATGAAGTGTTGTTTTCTATTAGGATCAAAATAACTAAAGTACTTTCCTTTTGGTGAAATCCCGCTATGATAGGACACACCAGATTTTACTAGGTTCGTTTTCCCTGTTGATATGTCAATGCTATAAACATCTTCTGCTGCTGGACTTTTCCATTGCGCGCTAACAGCATAAGCCATATTAGAAGTCGCAATAAGTTTAGTACCTTTTATTTTCGTTTCAATGGAAACATCTAATGTGTCGTTGGATAGTGGAAATAAAGTCAAATCTCGTGTATTACCAACAAATAGTTTTGTCGCTGGTCCATCTCTATCCAACTGAACAAGCTGTTGAGGTTGAATGTATTTGTCGTTGTAATGCCAGACATCCACGTGAACTTTTTCATTTTCTGTAAGGGTGTCTTTTTCATTTGTGACACGATCAGCTACTTGAAAATATAGATAATCAGAGTTCTCAATGAAGGCCAATTCACCAGCTTCATAAACCCCTAATGTGGTATCAAAGTCATAGTTTACGGTGTCGCCTAACACCCACATTTCTTGATTATTTAAATTAAAAACATGAAGATCGAATTGCTTGTTTTCATTGGTGTCTTTCGTTGCAAAAAAAGCAAATTTTTCTGCTGTTGAATCCCATACAGGTAGTTGAATTTGGGTATGATTTCTTGATTCGAAAACAATTTCCGGAATCTCTTCGACGGTCATTAATTGCAGGTGAAAAGAATCAGTATCTTCTTTTTTTTCGTGTTGAATAATGGCTAAATATTTCCCAGATTTTTCAAACTCAAATTCAGTAACGTTTGGTTTTTGAAACATAAATTGAGTTGTGTATACTGAAAGAGGGTAGCCCTTAGATTCAATTGGTTTATCGATTTTTTCTCTTCGTTTAAACAATCTCTTTTTCTTCTTTGCCGTCTTTACAGGAACCTTTTCTGTTGTGTAACCAATAACTGAACCCTCTACTGCAATTTTTACCGATTTCAATTTAGAAATAGCTATTAATGAATCATCTGGGGAAGAATAAATAATAAGAGAGTCTTTTGGCCATTTTTTCTTTTCAATGTTGTTTAATTCGCAAGATCTAAGCGTATCATATCCAGGAGCAATGGTAACTGCAATAAATGATTCATCTTTTGCAATAAGAGCATTTTTTCCTCGTTCGAATGAATCTAAATGCGCAGCTTTTAAATCGTATATGAATAAATAACCATCTCCGATGAGCGGATTTCGTTCGTACGTAACAAATCGCCCTTCTTCGGATAATTGAATCTTTTCTGTTCGCTTCCAATCTTTATACGATGTATGATCTATGGATTTTTTTTGTGTAAAGGAAATTAGCCACACGAATGAAAAAAGCAAGGAAAGGCTATATTTTTTATTCATAATTTAGGGTATTCGTTTTTTTTATTGTACTCAAATATACGCCAACAAAAATTATGAGCATGTAGGCGATTTTCTCCAAGCTGATACTGTCGCGGTAATCATCAGACCATTCCAAAGCGGCAAATAAGAAGGTAAATACCATTACAAGAATCGGTTGAATATAGATATAGGCACTAGAAACAGCTGGCGACAAAAACTTTAACCCGTACATGGTTAACAGATAAGTTAAAAAGGTAACTCCGACTACCACATAGCATATTTTAAACCAAATATTCATAGGAATATTGAAATTGGTTAGTTGTAAATCGTTTATGGTGGGTGGAAAAATAAGTACAAAGAGTAATCCAAAAGTGAATACCCACGTGATCACAGTTAGTGGGTTATACCGTTGCATTAGCGGTTTTGCCATGACTAAATATATGGCATAGCTAAGGGCATTGATAAACAGAAAAACATCTCCTTTCCATGAGTCAGTAGCTCCTGTAGCTCCTTTCCATGTTAGTAAAATAGCACCGAATGCTCCCAAAAATATGCCTGTTGTATTCAATAAAGATGGCTTGTCCTTTAGCAAAAAATAGGATAGTATAAGTACAATAATTGGGTTTAACGCCATGATAATTCCGGAGTTTATTGAGGAGGATAAATTAAGGCCATGAAAAAAGAAAAGTTGGTTGATGGCTACACCGAATAGACCACATAAGGCTAATTTCAAGTAATCTCCTTGATTAATTTTTTCTCGTTTAATAAAGAATGATAATAACCAAAAAAGAAGTGTAGCTCCAACTACGCGCATCAGAATAAATACATTTGGGCTCAAGAAATTTGGCATAACTCCCTTGGCCAAAACATGACTCGCACCGTAGAGTGTATTGACAACTAGTAATGAAAAGTGTGCTTTTGCGTCTTTCATTTTAACCAAAGAAACGCCATTTTGCGCGCAAGGAAGTCTTTCGGAAATCATCAAGTTTTTCAGTGATTTTTGCTCCCTCAAGTTTTCTAAAAAACTTCACGGTTCCTTTTCCTTGTTTATAATCCATTTCATCGCCAAAAATTGGAATAATGGCTAAAAAACCCACTTGTCGGTCGGCTAATGTTATAGGGGCTAAATCTTGTTGCAATGCTATTGGCCTGGAGAGAATAAAGTGATTTTGAAGCATAGTATTTGAAAGAGCTTTCATTTCCTTTCCACAAGGCATGGTATGGCCATGACCAAACCACGTGTTATTCACTTGTACATAGTTTTTTAAGTGGATTAACCAATGAAGCACCCAATTAAATTTAGGATTAGTTATTTCTTTTATCTCCCAATAACTTGGCAACATAAAATACAATTCTTTGTAAGCTTCTTCGCGATGCTTCTCATGAACATTCATCGCACTATTAGAAAGACCATTTGTCATGAGGATAGATGAAAGTGGATTCTCTTTCGATTTAAATAGAAGAATTTCTTCTCCTTCATGTGTGAGAACCTCAGGTTTACCCAATCTATTCGCTAAAATTTCATTTACTTCCCTCATGGTATAAAGATACACTTTTAGGGAATAAATTCAGGCCTAAAGGTTTGTAATATCGTTCCTGTTTGCTTTGATATTTCAGCAGAATTTGCGCACGAAAAACTTATTGCTAGGTATCCTGCAGTTTGAAGGTGTATATTTTCACCAAGAAGGTACGAGGCCAATTCTGAAATTCCTTCATTATGACCAATAACAAAAAGATCACTAGTGGATTGAAGTGTATTCAAAAAGGCAAGTATTTGTTGGGCACTAGCCAAGTAAAGATCTCGACAAATTTGAAGGTTGTTATTAGGGAAAATTAAGTTAGCGGTTTGGACTGTTCGATTAGCAGCACTCACATAAATGGTTGTGTTCTTTAATGATTTTTGGGAAAAGTAATTTACTAATTGTTGTGATTGAAGGATTCCTTTTTGTGCAAGGTTCCTATCGAAATCTTTTCCTGAAGACGCGAGTTTTTCCGTTTTAGCGTGTCGCAGTAAATGAAGAATCACAAGGTTTTGTTTTTCAATAAAAATCCCCCAAGTTTATGAAAATAGGGTAGTGAAAGGTGATCTTGCAACATCATTAAATGTTCAATTCGGTGACAATCCGTTCCTACAAAATCAAAAGCTACCGCATCGATCAATCGTTCGGCTTGTTTGCGTATTTCCGGCCCATAATGTCCGGTGAGTGAATTCAGGTTAATTTGAATATTTATTCCTTTTGATCGCCACAATTCTGCTTTTTCGATATTACCTAAATAATAGATGTAACGTTCAAAATGTGCCACAACTGGTCGATAGCCATTTGATTGAAGTTCAAAAAATAATTGATCAAGAAATTGAGGTGGTGAATGAAAGGCAAATTCTACCAAGACATAGTTGTCTCCGAATGTAAGTAATTCTTTGTTTTTAATTTTCGGCATCAACGTTTCATCGAAATAATATTCAGCAGCGGCCTCTATTTCTATCGATAATCCTATTTTTGAAATTTCCTCCTTCACAGCCGCTAAACCATTTAAAATGATTTCAGGTGTATTTGGAAATCCATCGGACATAATGTGCGGCGTAGTGATAACTTTTCTGTATCCCAACTCCTTGAATTTTGTTAGCATGGCAATTGTATGGTCCATACTCGGTGATCCATCGTCTATACCAGGAATTAGGTGGCTATGAATATCTATACCAAAATTTGCTAAATCGAAAGGAGGTAACGTTTCTTTTTTCTTGAAAAAATCGAATATTCCCATTAGCGATTACTATACATTGTTTCGTAATAGGTTTGGTAAGATCCACTGGTGACTTTATCAACCCAATCCTGATGGGATAAATACCAATCTACAGTTTTCGAAAGGCCTTCCTCGAAAGTTATTGATGGTTTCCATCCAAGTTCGTTTTCGAGCTTGCTCGCATCTATGGCATAACGTTTATCATGTCCTGCTCGGTCGGTTACATAGGTGATAAGTGATGCGGATGTTCCTTCATCCCTTCCAAGCTTTTCATCCATTAGCTGACAAAGGAATTTTACTAATTCAATATTTGTCCATTCATTGAGCCCACCAACATTGTATGATTCGCCAACTCTTCCCTTGTGGAATATGGTATCAATTGCACTCGCGTGGTCTTCCACCCACAACCAATCCCGAATATTATCGCCTTTACCATAAATTGGCAATGGTTTATTATGCTGAATGTTGTGGATCATCAATGGAATCAACTTTTCAGGAAAATGATGACTTCCATAGTTGTTTGAACAATTTGACATTTTCACAGGAAGGTCATAGGTGTGATAAAAGGCCATAACGAAATGATCTGAGGAAGCTTTTGATGCTGAGTAGGGACTTCTTGGGTCGTAGGAAGTTTCCTCTGTAAACAAACCTGAATCACCTAAACTGCCGTACACTTCATCTGTTGACACATGGTGAAAAACATGTTTTTCATCAAGCCATGTATCTTTAGCAGCTTGTAGTAGGTTGACGGTTCCGACCACATTTGTCATGACAAATTCCATTGGACCTTCAATTGAACGATCAACATGCGATTCTGCGGCGAGATGGATGACATCGGTTATTCCATATTTTTGAAAAACATTTCTTACCGCAATGGCATCAACTATGTCAATTTTCTCGAATCTATAATTTGATAGATCTTCAACATCACTTAAGTTGGCTAAATTTCCTGCATAAGTAAGTTTATCCGCGTTAACAATCAAATAATTTGGATAGTTCTTCAAAAAGCGACGAACAACGTGTGAGCCAATAAAGCCTGCTCCGCCTGTTACTAATATTTTTCGATCAAACTTTTCCATTACAAGCTCCAATATTCCAATTCATGGATTTTACCTCTAAAAATTCCTTTGACATCAATGAAAATGCCTTTTTCATTTTTCATGATTCCTTTAAAATAGAATTCATTTAAGCCAATATATTCTTTGTGGTTGACCGCTACGATAATTGCATCGTAGTCGTCATCGCATTGAGTTTTTAGTTCCACACCATATTCATGAAGCATTTCGTTGTAGTCAGCATGAGGGTCTACAATGTGAACGTTCACTTCATAAGTTTTTAATTCATTCACAATGTCAATAACCTTGGAGTTACGAATGTCACTTACATCTTCTTTAAATGTTGCACCCATGATTAATACTTTGGTATCCTGAATGTGTTTACCTTGTTTAATCATTTTTTTTGCAGTTTGTTCAGCGATATACGCGCCCATGGAATCATTTATTTTTCGGCCACTCATGATAACCTGTGCGTGATATCCGGCCTGCATAGCTTTGTGTGTAAGATAATATGGATCCACGCCAATACAATGCCCACCTACTAGTCCTGGCGTAAATTTTAAGAAATTCCATTTTGTTCCAGCTGCTTCCAACACATCGAAGGTATTTATTTTCAATTTGTTAAAAATCACCGACAATTCATTAATGAGTGCAATATTCAAATCACGTTGCGTATTTTCAATGATTTTAGCAGCTTCAGCAACTTTGATTGTTGGAGCTCTGTGCACGCCAGCTTTTACAACCAATTCATAGGTTTTAGCGATTTGATCCAGTGATTCTTCACAGCAACCTGAGACAACTTTTACTACATTTTGTAAGGTGTGTTCTTTATCTCCAGGGTTGATACGTTCTGGTGAATAGCCAACTTTAAAGTCTTGTCTAAACTTTAATCCTGACATTTCTTCTAATATAGGAATACAATCTTCCTCTGTACATCCTGGATAAACTGTTGATTCAAAAACGACATAATCGCCTTTTTTCAATACTTTACCGACAGTTCGGCTTGCACCCAACAATGGTTTTAAGTCGGGTAAATTGGCTTCGTCTATCGGCGTTGGCACAGCAACAATAAAAAAGTTAACACCGCGCAAATCTTCAATGTCTGCGCTGAACTGAATGGCGCATCCTTCAAAAGCAGAAGCATCGAGTTCATTGCTTGGATCGATGTTTTTCTTCATGAGTTCCACCCGTTGTTGATTGATATCAAAACCAACAACTTTTATTTTTTTTGCGAATTCCAGTGCTATTGGAAGACCAACATAGCCAAGACCAATCACAGCAAGCTTCGCTTCATGATCTAAAAGCCGATCGTAAATTAGTTTATTCATATTAGTTAGTGTAGATAGATTGATTGTTCCGTATTTTATAGATTCGCTCGATAATTTCGACCACCTTCAAACCTTCTAGGGCATTTGTTGTTGGAGAGGTTCTTCCTTTGAGGGTATCAATAACATTCGAAATGACATAGTTATGGTTTGCAGCGGATCCTTTGTATGGTCCATAGTCGTTTGCAGGGTTAGATGGTTTGAGCACGGGCATTTCATAACCTTTAATATTACATACCTCCACTTCGTTCATGTATTGCCCACCTATCTTAACACTCCCATTTTCTCCAACAATGGTCATGGATGATTCAAGATTTTGATTGGCAACAGCGGTAGAATAGTTGATACAACCCATACCACCATTTATAAAGTCGAAACTCACGAACCCTGAGTCTTCGAATGCAGTAGTATGCTGATGATTAAAATCTGCAAACTTCCCCTGGATATTGTCGATGTCACCGAATAACCAATACATGATATCAATGAAATGCGAGAATTGTGTATACAATGTTCCACCGTCTAAATCCTCGGTGCCTTTCCACCCGCCTGGTTTATAATAGCGTTCATCACGGTTCCAATAGCAATTTAATTGAACCATGTAAATATCTCCTAAAACACCTTCTGAAACAATGGATTTGATCCATTCAGAGGGTGGTGAATACCTATTCTGCATCACGCAAAAAACCTGTCTTGAAACCTGTAATGCTTTAAAAATGATTTCCTCACAGCTTGATTTGGTAAGACCCATTGGTTTTTCACAAACTACATGTTTTTTCGCATCTAATGCCTTCAATGATTGTTCAGCATGCAAACCATTTGGGGTGCAAACATTTACGACATCAAATGCTAATCCACTTGCCAAAAGCTCCTCAATGCTGTTAAAAAAGGGTACGTCAAATTCTTGAGCACCACATTCTTCTTTACCGCGAATATCGACCATGGCAACCAATTCTCCTTCTTTATCTCGCCGAATCATTTCCGCATGTCTTTTTCCAATGTGACCAGCGCCTACTACGGCGAATTTTATTTTTGTATCGTTTGTCATCCGATTTTACTTACTTGATTATTTTCTAATTTATATTCCTCATGACTCTCAGGACAAATAGCAATTCCCGTTGAATCAAAAGTCAAACGATGTCCAAATTCACTCATCCATCCAATTTGTCTTGCAGGATTTCCGACAACAAGCGCATACGCAGGAATGTGTTTTGTTACCACCGCTCCGGCACCAATAAATGCATACTCGCCAATATCATGACCGCATACAATGGTAGCATTAGCGCCTATACTCGCTCCTTTTTTAACGGTGGTTTTACTGTATTGACCACGTCTATTTACACCACTTCTAGGATTCACAACATTTGTAAAAACCATCGATGGACCCAGGAAAACATCGTCTTCACAAATCACACCGGTGTATATCGATACATTATTTTGAACTTTTACGTTGTTTCCCAATATCACATCAGGTGATACGACAACATTTTGTCCAATGTTGCAATTTTCGCCAATGTTGCAATTTGGCATGATATGAGAAAAATGCCAAATTTTGGTGCCTTCACCAATTTGGCAACCTTCATCAACAATAGCAGATTCGTGTGCGTAATAAGACATGTTATTTAATGATGTATTTATCGAAATTATAATGATCAGTCTCCATCAATTCTTCTTGACTCAGCGTTCTAAAAAAAGCATAGGTTCTTTTTAATCCTTCAGCGCGGTCAATTTGTGGTTCCCATTGAAGTAATGATTTTGCTTTTGTAATATCGGGTCTTCGTTGTTTAGGATCATCCGTTGGTAGCTCTTTGTAAACCACCTTTTGGTTGGTACCGGTTAATTTGATAATTTCCTCTGCAAATTCACTGATTGTAATTTCAGATGGATTGCCAATATTCACTGGATACGCATAATCACTGTGTAATAATCTAACAATTCCTTCTACTAAATCATCAACGTAACAAAAGGATCTAGTTTGGCTACCATCTCCAAAAATTGTTAGGTCTTCCCCACGTAGTGCTTGTCCAATAAATGCAGGTAAAACGCGGCCATCGTTAAGACGCATTCTCGGTCCGTAGGTATTAAATATCCTTACGATGCGTGTCTCAACACCATGAAAATTGTGATAGGCCATTGTAATTGCTTCTTGGAATCTCTTAGCCTCGTCGTAAACACCTCTTGGTCCTACAGGATTCACATTGCCCCAATATTCCTCTGTTTGTGGATGAACAGTTGGATCGCCATAAACTTCTGAAGTAGATGCAATAAGAACTCTCGCCCCTTTTGCTTTTGCCAAGCCTAAGCAATTGTGTACACCTAACGATCCGACCTTTAAAGTTTGAATTGGAATTTTCAAATAATCAATTGGACTAGCAGGCGATGCGAAATGTAAAATATAGTCTAACTTTCCTGGTACATGAATGAATTTTGATACATCGTGGTGATAAAATTCGAAATGTTCTAGGCCGAACAAATGTTCAATGTTCTTGAGTCTACCGGTAATTAAATTATCCATTCCAATCACGTGGTAACCATCTCGAATAAAACGGTCACATAAATGCGAGCCTAAAAATCCTGCTGCTCCGGTAATGAGTATTCTTTTCATGCTGGCTGAATTAAATTTCTACCAATGCTTGCGTAATAAAAACCACGGTTCGTCATTTCTTCTATTTCATATAAATTTCGACCATCAAAAATTACTTGATCATTCATCAATGATTTCATTTTTACAAAGTCAGGATTTCTGAATATCCCCCATTCGGTACAAACTACTAATGCGTCTGCACCTTCCAATACTTGGTATTCATTTTCTGCAAAGGAAATCTTTTCACCAATAAGTCGTTTCACATTTTCCATTGCTTCGGGATCGTAAGCGGTTACACATGCGCCCGCTTTAACTAATTCCTCTATCATATATAGTGCAGGGGCTTCACGAATGTCATCTGTGTCCGGTTTAAATGCCAAGCCCCAAAGCGCAATTTTTTTCCCTGTTAAATTCCCCCTAAAGAAATTCTGAATTTTGGGAAACAATACAGTTTTTTGTTTCTCATTAACGCGCATTACGGCATCAAGAATTTCAAAGTCAAAGTGTTTTTCTTTTCCAGACTTTACCAAAGCTTGCACATCTTTTGGAAAGCAAGAGCCGCCATAACCGATTCCTGGGAAGAGAAATCGTTTACCAATCCTAGAATCGGAGCCAATCCCGATTCTTACCTTATCAACATCCGCACCTACAAGTTCACAGAAATTTGCAATTTCATTCATAAAGGTGATTTTTGTAGCCAAAAATGAATTCGCGGCATATTTGGTAAGTTCTGCAGATTTTTCATCCATGAAGTAAATAGGATTTCCTTGTCTGACAAATGGCTTATAAAGTGTTTCCATCACTTTTTTTGCTCGCTCATCAGAGGTTCCAATCACCACACGATCTGGTTTTAAAAAATCGCTCACTGCGAAACCCTCTCTTAAAAACTCAGGATTAGAAACAACAGCAAAGTCAGTTTTAGCGTGTTTCGCTATGGCTTGATGAACTTTTTCAGCGGTTCCAACAGGGACAGTGCTTTTATCGACAATTACCTTGTATTCATTCATTAATCTTCCGAGTTGTTCTGCAACACCTAATATATAGGATAAGTCGGCACTTCCATCTTCTCCTGGAGGAGTTGGTAAGGCGAGAAAAATAATTTCCGCTTCTAAGATTCCTTCTTCTAAAGAGGTTGTGAATGATAGGCGATTAGCTTTTACATTTCTGTGGAATAAGGTGTCTAATTCGGGTTCATATATCGGAACCATTCCATTGCGCATTTTTTCAACTTTTGATGCATCGATATCAATACATACTACTTGATTACCAGTTTCCGCAAAACATGTTCCAGTTACAAGTCCAACATACCCAGTTCCAACAACTGCAATTTTATTCATAAGGTTAGTTTAGTAGATGGTTAGTTTTATTTTCCGATATATTCTTCAACAGTTTTGGTAATAAACTCCAACTGTTCTTCTTGCATCTCTGTATGAATTGGCAAGGAGATTACACGTTCTGTAAGCCAATCGGTTACCGGCATATGTAAATCTGCTGAACCAAATGCTGCGAACATTTTTTGTTTGTGTGCGGGCACAGGGTAATAAATCATGCTTGGAATATCCCGTGAAGCTAAATGTTCATTCAGTCCATCTCGATTAGGACCGTCTAAAATTAAGGTATACTGATGAAAAACATGTTTCGAATCATGGGAACGAAATGGAATTTGTATCCCTTTCATTGGTCCGAAGAATGCATCGTAATATGCTGCAACTTCCCTTCGGGCATCTATATAGTTTTCAAGTTGTCGCAGTTTTATGCGCAACACAGCAGCCTGCACACTGTCCAATCGCGAGTTACATCCTACCACGTCATGATAGTATTTTTTACTTTGCCCATGATTCGCAATCATTTTAATTTTAGTGGCTAACTCATCGCTATTGGTATATAATGCGCCGCCATCTCCGTAGCATCCTAAATTTTTTGAAGGGAAAAAAGAAGTACAACCAATATCTCCAATAGTTCCTGTTTTCACAACCTTTCCATCGATCAGGTGGTAGTTTGATCCTATTGCCTGCGCATTATCTTCCACAACGTATAACTTGTGTTTTTTTGCAATTTCCATGATGGCATTCATGTTGGCGGCTTGCCCATATAAATGAACAGGTACAATTGCTTTCGTCTTGGAAGTAATTACTTTTTCTATTTCATTCTCATCGATGCAGAAGGTGTCTTTATTAACTTCTACAAAGACAGGTTTTAAGCCTAAAAGCGCTATCACCTCTGTTGTTGCAATGTAGGTAAATGAGGGTGTAATAACCTCATCGCCCGGTTCAAGACCAAGAGCCATCATTGCTATTTGAAGCGCATCGGTACCATTGGCACAAGGAATTACATGCTTCACTTGCAAGTATTGTTCTAGATCTTCTTTGAATCCTGTAACTTCCGGACCGTTGATGAAATGTGCATTTTGAATGACATTTAATATGGCTTCATCGATGGCTGGTTTAATCTTTTCGTATTGACTAACCAAATCCACCATTTGGATTTTCTTCATTGACAAACAATTAGGTTGCGAAGTTAAGGAATTATAACCCTTTCACCCAATTTTTTAGTCGCTAAATGCCGTGAAATTTTCAATCTCAATGAGTCATTTACAAAATTTGATTTCTTTCCTTTACCTTTGTTGCAATGAGAAGGTTGAGTGCAATGTTTTTTATTTTTTTGAGTTGTGGTGTTGTGGCACAATCATCACAAACTAGTTTCTCGCGCTTGTTTCATGTGCAATATGGGGCAAATTTGCCTGGGGGTGATTTGGCAAAACGCTACGGTTTTTTGAATCATATTGGTGGCGGTGTTACTTTTCGTAGCTCAAAAAATTTCCTGCTGGGAATAGAATCGTCCTTTATTTTTGGTAATCAATTCAAATCAGAATTTGACTCGGTTTTTTCCCATTTAACTGATGAAAAAGGTAATATCACTGATATTAACGGTGATATTGCCGTGGTTATGACATATGCGCGCGGCTTTCATGCCAATGCAACTATTGGAAAGTTAGTTCCCCTCTCGGCAAAAAAGAAAGCTTCGCACCTGCAAGTGCAAGTTGGGGTAGGTTATTTGCAGCACAGGTTTAGAATTGAAACAAATCGTCAAGTAGTTCCACAAATTGAAACAGCCTATCGAAAAGGGTATGATCGATTTACCACTGGACTCAATACGAGTCAATTTATTGGATACGCCTTCATTCCAGAGGAGGGGTTTTATCAATTCTATACCGGCTTTTATGCTCAACAAGGGTATACGTACAACCGAAGAACTATCAATTTCGATCAACCGAATGTGCCTGTTTCAAAAGAATTAAGATTCGATCTGCAAGTTGGTTTGAGGTTGGGATGGTATATTCCTTTTTACAAAGCAGAACCGCGCGACTATTATTTTGAATAATCATGTTTTACGAAGCACTGATTCGAATTTATGTTTTTGCAATTTTTATTGCCGCCAAATCGGGAAATGATAAGGCGAAAAAATGGTTGAAAGGAAGAAAAAATTGGCGAAATATACTAACTTCAATCCCAAAGAACGCGACACTTTTTCATTGTGCATCTCTTGGAGAATTCGATCAAGCAGTCCCCTTAATTCGCGAATGGACCTTGAAATTTCCTGAAAACAAAGTCATTGTTAGTTTTTACTCCCCATCGGGCATGGAACATTACCAGAAAAGAGGTGTACACGTGGATGCCGTATGTTACTTACCCCTAGATACAGCGCAAAATATGAAAGATTTTCTCTCAATTTTATCTCCTCAGCGACTGTTATTAATAAAGTATGAATTTTGGCCTAACCTCATTCGTGAGGCATCGTTAAAGAATATCCCTATATTTTCTGTAGCAACTATACTTCGTCCAAATCAAGTTTATTTCAAATGGTATGGTGCTTTTTTCCGAACGGAAATGAGAAAAATTGCGCGTTTTTTTACGCAAAACGAAGAAACTAATGAGCTTTTAAAAGGCATTGGTTGTGATCACGTATTGTGCGTGGGAGATACACGGTATGACATGGTTTTGTCACGGAAGTCTACCCGCATTTCAGATGTTAAACTTGATAATTTCATGAAAGGCAGGCGTGCTATAATTCTCGGGAGTTCCTGGGAGAAGGAAGAATTGATTTTAAAAACAAGTTTAAAATTTTTGAGAAATGAAACTATTATCATAGCTCCACACGAGGTGACTGAATTATCAATAGGGAGAATAAAAAAACTTTTTCCTGAGGCGATTTGTTACACAGAAGGAAATCTTGATAGTTCAAAAAATATTTTAATTCTTGACACCATTGGTCAATTGGCAAATGCTTATGCACATGGATTCATGGCTTTTATTGGTGGGGGCTTTCATGGAGGGCTACACAACATTTTAGAGCCAGCAGTTTACGGATTACCTGTTTGCTTTGGGCCCAAACACACAAAATTCCCTGAAGCAAAAGCGTTCATTACACATGGATTTTCGCAAGAGATTCACAGCGCTGAGGACCTGATTAACTTCATCAATTCGACAAAAAGTAATCAGGATAAAAAACAAGAAGAAATAAGCGCATATGTTCAGCGTCAGCAAGGTGCTGCTTTAAAAATAGTAAATCAATTTAGTTAATAGGCCCGCTCGTTTCGGTTTTCCATCCAGTTGATGAACGCTTTGTTGACTACCTTATTTCCTCCGGGGGTTGGGTAATCTCCCGTAAAGTACCAATCACCAAGGTGATTTGGACAAGCTTTATGAAGATTTTCAACGGTTTGGAAAATAATTTCTACTTCCGCACGAATACCTTTCGGTGTAAGCATGGTAGCGATTTGTCTCGAAATTTCTTCATTGCTGAATGATGCGTAAATATCTTTTACGACATTCTTCACTTGCTCTTTTGGAAGATTTTCTTGGGCTTTACATTTTTGATATACATCCTCAATCAGTTGTTGCCTATTTGTAGATTTAAGCAAGGAAATGGCCGCCTCAAAAGCAATGAAATCTCCCATTTTTGCCATGTCGATACCATAACAATCAGGAAATCTAATTTGAGGTGCGGAGGAAACCACGACAATTTTCTTGGGATTTAAGCGATCTAAGATACGAAGGATGCTCTGCTTCAAGGTAGTGCCTCGAACAATGCTGTCATCGATTACGATAAGGTTGTCTGTATGCGGTCGAACACTGCCATAGGTGATGTCGTAAACGTGTGCCACAAGGTCGTCTCTCGAGTCATCTTGTGTAATAAAGGTTCTTAGTTTCGCATCTTTGATCGCAATTTTTTCAATTCTTGCCCTACGATGCAAAATTTCAGCAATCTTCTCGTGGTTCTTGGTAGTGTCTAGTGCAATTATTTCAGCAATTTTTTGTTTGTTCAGGTGTTCCTCAAGGCCCTTGATAAGCCCATAAAATGAAACTTCTGCTGTATTTGGAATGAAAGAAAATACTGAATTGTCAAAATCAAATTTAATTGACTCAAGTACTTGGGGAACAATTAATCTACCTAGGGCTTTTCGCTCAGCATATATAGATGCATCAGATCCTCGTGAAAAATATATACGTTCAAATGAACATTTTTTGGAAGTTCTTGGAGAATTAATTAAAGTTTCTGATACTTGACCGTCTTTTTTAATAATGAGTGCATGGCCTGGTTGCAGTTCTTTGACTTGTTCAACTTTGAGATTGAACGCTGTTTGTATTACAGGTCTTTCTGAGGCTACCACACAAATCTCGTCGTCCTCATACCAAAATGCAGGACGAATACCGGAAGGATCTCGAAGCACGAAAGCATCTCCGTGACCAAGTAATCCGGCCATTGCATATCCACCATCCCAATCTTCGGAGGCTTTTTTTAGGATTTTTGCTAAATCCAATTCTTTTGCAATTCTTGTGTAAATTTCTTTATTGTCGTAACCCAATGTTTTGTAATGACGATATAGTTCATCATTTTCGACATCGAGAAAGTGACCAATTTTTTCAAGAACAGTAACGGTATCCGACTGTTCTTTGGGATGTTGCCCAATTCTTACAAGCACGTCAAATAGTTCGTCCACATTGGTAAGGTTGAAATTTCCTGCCACTACTAGATTTCGTGTGATCCAATTGTTCTGACGTAAGAACGGGTGACAACTTTCAATGGAGTTTCTTCCAAATGTACCGTAACGCAGATGCCCAAGAAATAGCTCCCCAGTGAATCCTGCATTTTTTTTTAAGTATGAAACATCCTTGAGTAGATCATTATTCTCTTCAGCAATTTGTTGAAATCTGTTGTTGATTTGATCAAAGATGTCTTGAATCGGACTTTTAGCGATTGATCGGGTACGGGAAATATACCGTTCCCCAGGTTCCATGTCAAATTTGATATTGGCAACACCTGCACCGTCTTGTCCTCGGTTGTGTTGTTTTTCCATGAGCAGATGTAACTTGTTGACACCATAAAGCGCCGACCCATAGTTTTCTACGTAATACTGCATGGGTTTTTTAAGTCTGAGCAGGGCTATACCGCATTCATGTTTTATGGCATCACTCATGGAAAGAAATTTGTCGCGAATATAATGCTCTTTGATGGAACAGGAGGTACAAATTCGGTTATTTCAAGATCTTTAGTTATTTTCCTTTTTTTCATTCCGAGTAACGTATTCGTAATTCACCCGAACATCTGTTGGTTTTTCCTCTTCAAGTGCTTTTAGCCTTGCTTCTTCTTCACGAACTTTCTCCCAATATTGTCCTTCCAAGTCTGGAGGTTCAATTCCGAGTTCTTTTTCTATTTCGTATTGAAACTTTGGCCGTTGTGGACCTTGTTTTCGAAAGAAAAAAGCCAAAAAAACCCCTGCCAACATTCCAGAAAGGTGACCTTCCCAAGAAATTGGTTGGGCAGTAGGAAACACTCCCCAAATCATACTTCCATACAAAAAGACAACAATTAATGACAAAGCTTGAAGGGGAAGGTACTTTCTCAGCACACCACTTGTGAATAAAAAGCCAGCTAACCCATAGATTATTCCGCTCATACCAATGTGATAGGCGCCATTTTTTTCTGCTAGCAGCCAAACAAACATTCCAGAGAAAAACCACAGAATTCCAAAGACCCTAAAAGAGATCTGTTTGTAACTATAGAATAAGAGGCCTGAAAGCAAAAAAATAGGAATACTATTGCTTAAAATATGATTAATGTCTCGATTGTCATGAATCCATGGGGAAAAGATGATTCCTTTCACTCCTTTCCATTCACCAGGTAATATCCCAAAGACATAAAAATGCACTTTCGTCATCTTGTCTAACAAATAAATCAACCACATAAGCGCTGTTATCATAAAGGCGGGTGGAATAGCATTCCATAAGTGGTCGTCAAATTGTTGGTTTTTTGCCATTGTGACGAGTAAGGACAAACATAATGCCTCTAAGTTGGTTTATGACATACTGTCATATAAACGCTTAACATTTCGGTAAATAGACTAAATTTGCAGGGCCATGGAAGAAATTCGGAATAAAGTAGAAGAGAGTGGGTTGATTCAATTAGATTTAGCCCAATTTAGACCGCAAGTTCAGCTACAAAGCATAGACATTGCCGAGCAACTTTGGCAAGGTCTTGTGATTAAGGAAAAAGAATTTCGGGTTTGGATTAAATCGAATGATTGGTCTATCTATCTCGGTAAGGCAGTTTGTATCTTTTGTAGTGCCGATGCAATTATTCCAACTTGGGCTTATATGCTCGTTGCTTCTCATCTAAATGGTATTGCTGTTCATGTGACAATTGGCAGTAAAGAGGCATTGGAGAAAGAACTAATTCAGTCAGCTATTGCTGAGATGGACACCTCAAAAATAGCTAATGGAAAGGTAATAATTAAAGGCTGTTCAGATATTTCAGATCCAGCGTTTGCGATGGTTTGTTTACTCAATAAAATTCAGCCTTTAGCGCAATCTATTATGTACGGAGAACCTTGTTCAACAGTGCCAATTTTTAAGAAAGCAAAGGAAAAGAATGAAAATTAGTGCTTGGATTCGAGCGATGCGGCTCAGAACATTACCACTTTCCGTCTCGGGGATTTTAATAGGGGCAGGTCTCGCTAAGTTTCAGTTGGATTATCTAGAAATGACTCAAGAAAAGCGTTTCTGGCCAATTACAATTTTAGCGATACTAACAACACTTTCATTTCAGATCGTTTCCAATTTAGCGAACGATTTAGGAGATAGTGAAAAAGGCACTGATAATAAACATAGAATAGGGCCAATTCGTACCGTACAATCTGGTGAAATTTCCATGTCCTCAATGCGTGCAGCAGTGCGAATTGCTTCGGTCATAGCAATGATTTTTGCGATATCTCTAATTAACATGAGTTCGCCTAATCTCTCTGCGCAATCCAAATTTATTTACCTGGTACTTGCAGTTCTCTGTGTGGCGGCCGCGATAACCTACACGGTAGGTAAAAATGCATACGGATATAGAGGACTAGGTGATGTGATGGTATTTATTTTCTTCGGATTGGTTAGTGTAATTGGTTCTTACATGTTGTATGGGTTTGAATTTGAAAATCTCTTATTTTTCTTTGCCATTGCCATAGGATGTTGGAGCACTGCAGTGTTGAATTTGAATAATTTGCGAGATATTGAAAACGACCGAGCGAGTAAAAAGAACACGCTGGTGGTAAAGATGGGATTTAAACAAGGTAAATTTTATCACGCCTTTCTGGTTCTTTCTGGATTTTTGTTTTGGTCTATGGGGATCATGTATTTACTCGTTATTTCGTGGCATATTTTGTTGGTATTGGCAATTTCCCCCGGATTTATATTGCTTTTTCATTTGCACAAACTCATGTATATTAGCGAACCTAAACAGATTGATCCCGAATTGAAAAAAGTTGCTTTAGCAACATTTGCGTGTGCTGTAGCTTTCGTTTTATTATTGAATAACCACTTATTTAATTAGGTGAGGCATAGCCTTTAAAAAGGTCATTTTACTCGCTTTAATTCTTGTTCTTCGAATACTTTTCTTACTTTTGTTTTCCTTATTATTTCGTAAGTTAGAATGGATAAAGTATCATACGTAGGCAATGCAGATGTGAATGCAATAGATCATCTCTACACACTATACAAACAAAACCCAGAAAGTGTCGATTTGGGATGGCAGAAATTCTTTGAAGGTTTCGATTTTGCACGAACAAATTTCGAGGATGGTGGAGAGATTCCTGAGAATTTCAAGAAAGAATTCAAGGTGTTAAACCTAATAAATGGTTATCGAACTAGAGGACATTTGTTTACGAAAACCAATCCGGTACGAGAGCGTCGTCAATATTCACCAACCTTAGAGATTGAGAATTTTGGCTTGACCCAAGAAGATTTGGAAGAAGTATTCCAAGCAGGAACAGAAGTTGGTTTGGGAGCATGTGCCCTGAAAGAAATTATTCAGCATTTGGAATTGACGTATTGTCAATCAATTGGAATTGAATACGTGTACATGAGGGACCCAGAGCGCATAGACTGGTTAAAAAATAAAATAGAACTGAAAAACCGCCCACAGTTCGATAACAAAAGAAAAATTGACATTCTCAAAAAACTCAATCAAGCATCGGGTTTCGAAGCATTTTTAGGTAAAAAATTCGTTGGACAAAAGCGATTCTCTATTGAAGGTGGAGAGGCCTTAATACCAGCTTTAGATACCTTAGTCAACAAAGGATCATCAATCGGCGTGGAATATTTTGTGATGGGTATGGCTCACCGCGGAAGGTTAAATACCTTAACAAATATCTTTCAAAAACGTCCGCGAGATATTTTTTCAGAATTTGAAGGTAAAGAATTTGATTTTGAAATGACATTCGATGGCGATGTGAAATATCACCAAGGTTTCACCTCGCACATAACCCTGGAAAACGGCAAAAAAATGGGCCTAACCTTAGCACCTAATCCTTCTCATTTGGAAGCGGTTAACACCGTGGTTGAGGGAATTGCACGAGCGAAAATAGACCATGTTTACCTTGATGAGAAAAAAGTTTGTCCAGTATTGATACATGGAGACGCAGCAGTTGCAGGCCAAGGAATTGTGTATGAAACGATTCAAATGGCGCAATTAGATGGCTACCGAGCGGGAGGTACTATTCATATGGTTGTAAATAACCAAGTAGGGTTCACTACAAATTACTTAGATGCAAGATCTTCGACCTATTGTACCGATGTAGCTAAAACGACACTTTGTCCTGTTTTTCATGTAAATGGAGACGACATCGAAGCTGTTGTACAAGCTGTGGAAATTGCTATCGAATATCGTCAACAGTTTAATCGAGATATTTTCATTGACCTTTTGTGTTACAGAAAATATGGTCACAATGAAGGCGATGAGCCAAAGTTTACGCAGCCGAAATTATACGACATTATTGCAAAGCATCCGAATCCAAAAGTGATTTATCAAAAGCAACTAGAAGCCGAAGGTGTTATTAGTGTCGCTGATGCAAAATCGATAGAAGCAGCATACAATAACTATTTGGAGAATGAATTTGAAGAATCTCGAAAAAGTGAAAAGGCGTTGGTTTATGACTTTCTCAGTTTAACATGGGAAGGATATCGTCATGGAGTTGAAAAGGATTTTGCACAATCGCCAAAAACAGGAATTGATAAGAAAAAATTGTACGAACTCGGTCTTAAAATGGCAACGCTACCGGAAGGAAGAAAGTACTTTCGAAAAATTGCAAAGATTTTTGAAGACCGTTTAAATGCGGTGAAAGACGATAAATTAGATTGGGGAACAGCAGAAATGTTAGCGTATGCGAGTCTTCTTGTTGAAGGCCATTCGGTTCGTATTTCTGGACAAGATGTTGAGCGTGGAACTTTTTCACACCGGCATGCAGTAGTTAAAACCGAAGATACCGAGGAAGAAATCGAAACACTGAATTTACTCGCCGAAAAACAAGCCCGTTTTGACGTATATAACTCCTTGTTGTCTGAATATGGTGTGCTAGGTTTCGAATATGGGTATTCTTTGGCGCATCCATCTGGCTTGACTATTTGGGAAGCACAGTTTGGAGATTTCTTCAATGGTGCTCAAATCATGATCGATCAATTTATTTCAGCTGGTGAAGATAAGTGGGCAACGCAAAGTGGGTTGGTTATGCTTTTACCTCATGGTTATGAAGGTCAAGGTGCCGAGCATTCGAGTGGTCGCATGGAGCGTTTCTTGCAACAATGTGCCGATTACAACATGCAAGTGGTTAACACTTCTACTCCTGCCAATCATTTTCATTTATTGAGAAGACAGATTGTCCGCGATTTCCGAAAACCGTTGGTGGTGTTTTCTCCAAAAATGCTCTTGCGTTATCCGGATGCGACATCTGCGCTTAGTGAATTAGCAACAGGGGCCTTCCAAGAAGTAATTGACGATGCACAAGCGAATCCAAAAGAGGTCGATACATTGGTGTTATGTTCCGGTAAGTTTTATTACGAAATGAAGCAAAAGGCGAAGGAATTGGGAGTAAATTCAATGGCGTTTGTGCGTGTAGAGCAATTGTATCCTTTGCCACTAAAACAATTGGAAGCCATTTTTGAAAAGTATAAAGCAAAAAATATCATCTGGGCACAGGAGGAACCCGCGAATATGGGAGCTTGGACATTTATGGCGATGAACTTGAGACATGTTCCGCTTATTGGTATCTGCCGACCAGCGAGTGCGGCTTCTGCTGAAGGTTCTAAAAAATTACACGAGAAACGCTTGGCAAAATTGTATAAAGAATTGTTCTCGTATGCAAAAGTGACTGTTTAATTTTAAGATAAAAGTATGTCAGTATTAGAAATGAAAGTCCCAAGTCCGGGAGAATCTATATCAGAAGTAGAAATAGCACAATGGCTAGTTAGTGATGGCGATTACGTGGAAAAAGATCAAGCCGTTGCTGAGGTCGATTCTGACAAGGCTACCTTAGAACTTCCTGCTGAACAAAGCGGCGTCATCACATTAAAAGCTCAGGAAGGTGACGTAGTTAAAGTTGGACAAGTAGTATGTTTAATCGATACTTCGGCTGCGCGACCTGAGGGTGCAGCTCCGAAAGTAGCGCAAAAAGTGGAAGAACCGAAAGCCGCTCCGGCAGCCGTGGCAGCACCCAATCCTGATCCGGTGAAAAAAGAAGTTTCCTATGCCGCTGGGACACCTTCTCCGGCTGCAGCCAAAATCATGAGTGAAAATGGTATTTCTACAAAAAATGTGGCTGGAACAGGTAAAGACGGTCGCATCACTAAGCAAGACGTAGTTAATGCAATGTCTGCAGGGTTTTCCACAGAATCAGCTCAAGGTTGGGGAGGAACGCGTAACCAAAACCGAGAAAAGATGTCCATGTTGCGTAGGAAAATTGCCGAGCGTTTGGTATCTGTTAAGAATGAAACAGCAATGTTGACGACATTCAATGAGGTGGATATGAAGCCGATTATGGATATTCGCGCGAAATACAAAGATAAATTTGCAAAGCACCACGAAGTGAATTTAGGTTTTATGTCTTTTTTCACCAAGGCGGTAACGGAAGCTTTAAAGTTATATCCAGCCGTGAACGCACAAATTGATGGGCAAGAAATGGTCTTTCACGATTATGCGGATGTAGGTATTGCGGTATCATCGCCTAAGGGGTTAATGGTTCCGGTGGTAAGAAATGCCGAACAAATGTCATTAGCGGAAATTGAACGTGAAATCAAACGTTTAGCAGTGAAGGCGCGCGATGGAAAAATCACACCTGACGACATGACGGGAGGAACATTCACCATTACAAATGGTGGAGTTTTTGGTTCTATGTTGTCGACACCGATTATAAATCCACCGCAATCTGCCATTTTAGGAATGCACAATGTTGTGGAGCGTCCTGTGGCGATTGATGGAAAAGTTGAAATTCGTCCGATCATGTATGTGGCACTTTCGTACGATCACCGCATCATTGATGGTAAAGAATCTGTGGGCTTTTTGGTGAAAGTAAAAGAAATGTTGGAAAATCCGGAACGCATGATTTTTGGAGCGAAAGACCCAATGGAGGTGTTGTTGGGCTTGTAACCAATTGGCAATTTGGCGTTATAGGTCGCTAATTCTTCAAATATAACCATGGATACTTTGCGCACACCGCGTGATTATTTCGATTTATTTGAGCCACAGCTGGCTTCTTCCACACCACAAGAATTGATCTACAAGTTCAATCAAGCGGTTGGCATCCGATCTTTTGGTATGGCCAGGTCTGGCTATCTTTGGGCATTACGCCATCACATCGAACGATCAGGAATTGACCTTGAGAGTATCACAACAGATGGTGTTTGGTCTTTTGCACACAAAGTGGAGTTAAAGAACGGGAAACTTTATAAAAAAAGCTAAATCCCAATTATCTTTTGCTACTGAGCCATCGTATTTAATTCCCCAAAAGCTGCACTTAGTTTCGCTTATCTAACTAACCTATGTTGTATATGCGTATATTAGTTGCGCTTATACGCTAGTTAGCGGTCAGGCTAAAAATATAGTCACAACAAAGAGATAAATTAACTCAATGGCAATAGAGTATTTAAAATATCCGATAGGTAAGTTTGACAAACCAACAGTAATAACGAAAGACATCTTAAAAAAATGGATTTCGGATATTTCCACTTTTCATAAAAGACTTTTAATCGAAGTCAAAAATTTGACAGATGAGCAACTTGACACTCCTTACAGACCTGATGGTTGGACAATTAGACAAGTAATTCATCATTGTGCCGACAGTCATATGAACAGTTTAACTCGCTTAAAACTAGCATTGACAGAAGACCAACCAACAATAAAACCATATTTTGAAGAACGTTGGGCTGAACTTATTGACACGAAAAGTATGCCTATTCAACCTTCCTTGAAAATGATAGAAGGGATTCACGAAAGATGGACAGTTTTATTAAATAATTTGACAGACGAACAATATGGAAGAATTTTTATTCATCCTGAACACGGAAAAACTTACAGGGTTGACGAAAATATAGGAGTTTATGCTTGGCATTGTAACCATCATCTTGCTCACATAACTGAAACGAAAAAAAGAAATAATTGGAACTAAGCAATAATAATAAAAGACATAAAAAAGCCCGAACCGCTAACAGCACATTGGCAATAGGCGGGGTTTCGTCTCCGCTTGACAGTTTTGTGGTAGCCGAAAGTTCCGTTCTCCGAACAAACTTTTATGCTGAAAAGCCCGCCCATCGCCAATCTGCAAAACGTTATGCGTCATGCTTTAGAAGAAAACACTCACTTGAAACAGCCTAATTGAGAACAAGAAATGATTGAAATAAAAAAATATTTCCAAAAAATGGTTCCTATTTCTGAAAATGATTGGGAGTTCTTTTCATCTAAACTTATAAGACGTGAATTTGCCAAAAATTCAATAATTTTAAAAGTAGGTAATAAAGAAAACTACTTATCTTTTATTGAGAAGGGAATTGTTAGAAAATGTATTCCACAAGAATTTGATGATTTAACTTTTGAATTTGCATTCGTCAATAATTTTGTGTCCGCATATGATTTTTTCTTGACACAAGAACCATCAACATACCAGTTAGAAACCTTAACAGACACTATACTCTGGAGTGTGTCGTATAATGACTTACAAATAATTTATGACAAAACGGAAATTGGCAATACTATAGGAAGATTGGCAAGCGAAGATCTATTTATGAAAAAATCTAAGCGCGAATTATCTTTATTAATCCAATCTGCCCAGGAACGTTATTTGAACTTATTTACAGAACAGCCTGAATTGTTGCAATTTATTCCATTAAAGTATATAGCCTCTTATATTGGAGTAACGCCACAGGCACTAAGTAGAATTAGGAAACGTATTTCTTAACCCAAGTTCATTGTTTGAATTTTAGCTTATTAGTAATTTTGTAACTCATCAATTTAAAAAGAGTAATGGAAAAATTATTGTTAGTATTATGTATCGTTGCAGCAACTTCGGTAATTGCCCAAGATTTAAGCCCTTATCGTCATATTATAAAGGGAATTGTTAGGAAGAACTTCAAATGTATTACAGAGCACCGTTATGACGAGGTTTTAAAGGGAGTGTCTAATAAAGAATTAGAACATACTTTTGCAGGAGATAATTGCTTGGGTGGTACACGCCATGATAAAGAAAGCTTGAAAAGATGGTTTGAAAGAGTGGGAATTGTACTTCCAGACCTTAAATTTGAGGTAACAGACATTCAGGTTAAAGGAAATCCAGCCAAAACCCTTGTTATTGCAAGGTGGACAGCAACTTGTCAATTATTAAATGGTGAGCCCTACATTAATAAAGGAGTTCATTTTATCACATTGAAATGGGGAAAGGCTGTTAAATTTGATGTTTATGAAGATACTAAAACTGTATCTAATGGTTTAGATGTTCAATTTGAATCAGGTATCAAGGAAGCTAAAGCTCCCAAAATTGAAAGCTAAAAATTACATCTAACATAAACAGCTATGGCAATTGGTACTTTTGATTGAGTTGGCTTAAAAAATTGGAAGACAGTATAATAGCACGACTGCATAACACGGGTTTGGCAAAAGTGGCGGTTAAGTGCTCCGCAGAAACATTTGTGGTGAAAATCGCCAACTTCTTGTAGCTGCAAAACGTTATGTGTGATTAAGCATGCACAAAAACTTTCAAAATATATTTTGATTTAATACCAATATTTGGTATTTTTACAAAAATTGAAAATCATGAGTAAGAACACATCCATTACTTTGGGCAGTTATTTTGATCAATTTATTCAAAGTATTTTAAGAGAAGGGCGATATAAAAACGCAAGTGAAGTAGTGCGTGCAGGATTGAGGTTGCTTGAAGAAGAAGAACAGAAAATAATTGCTTTGCGTCATGCGATTGATGAAGGCGTAAATAGCGGTTTAGCTGAAGATTTTGATCCGGAAGAGCATTTAAAAACCTTAAAAGCAAAGAGAAAATAAATGGCAAAGTTTAAGTTAACAAACAATGCTGTTAAGGATCTATCTGATATTTGGAATTATACCTTCGATACCTGGTCTGAAAGTCAGGCGGACAATTACTACAAGTTAATTCTCAATGCATGCGCAGCAATCGCCAAGAAACCTCAGCAAGGAAGGGTTTATGAAGAAATTTACCCGTACTTGAAGGGTAAAAAAGCCTCAAAGCACATCATTTTCTATCGAATAATGGAAGATAAATCAATTGAGATTACGAGAATCCTGCATGAGAGAATGGATTTGAAGAATAAATTGAAATAAGAAACCTCACATAACAGCAAGCAAGCGTCAGCCCGGTTCTTTCTTCCATGAAATAATAAGTGTTTAAATATTAAGTTTTATCTTCGGAGAAACGATCCCAATAGCTATCGGGATGTGAAAAGTGGGCCCTTCGCCAAGCCGCAAAACGTTATGTACAATAAAAAAATGAAGTCACGCCTAATTGTTCTATTCATTATCATTTTGATTACACAGCATTCTGTATTTTCACAAAAGGATACGTTAGTTAAAAATGATTTCAAGTTTTCACCATTAGCTTTTGGATCAATCTCTCAAGGAATACAACGTCTTTCTATAGGCGTATCGACACATAAATTTATTGGTGGAAAAGGAAGTTATTATTTTGGATTACGAAACATATATTCAACTTTAGGAGTTGAACGCCAATCAACCGGTTTATATCCCTTCCTAAATATTGGATATACGGAAACCATAGGGATTTTAGACATTGGACTCTATTCTAATTTTACCTTTTCAAAAAATCCAACAATCGACATTAACCCAATGATTGGGGTATCTTTATTTGGATATTTTGGAATATTTAGCTCATATTCTTTTTCCCGTTCTCAGGTTGAGTTTGGTGTTAGAATAATTTTGGGGAAATGGCAGAAATAAAAATGTACTAAACAACATGTGTTGCACCTAAAACGACAAGTATACGCCCGAGAATATCCGCTCAAAGCGTAGCATAAAACTGTTAACGAACAGCTTAAACAAAATAATAATAATGAAAAAACTAATATTCGGACTTGCAATTACGGTTTTTGTAACAAATTCATTTTCCCAACAAAACAATAAAAAGAGAAATTTCATTTGTTTTACTCCTACCACAGCAAATACAATTAATGGATTGGCTATTGGGCTATGGAACAGACCTGCAACGCAAAGTCAACAGAATTTTAATGGAATTAATTTGGAAATTTTGGGCTGTGGTTGGGTCACTCCTTTTTTAGGTTTAGACGATGCAGGCTACATAACACAAACTAAGCATAATATTAACGGTTTATCTGTAGGTTTAACATTGTTAAACGGAAAAGTAAATGGCTTTGCAATTTCACTAACAATAAATACTACCTTTTATTTTAACGGTGTAAAAATCGGATTAATCAACGTTGATCTTCATTCAGTTAATGGGATTGAAGTTGGGTTAGTTAATGCAAACGATCACCATAAAGGTTTGGGTTTTGGGTTTTATAATCAAGCCAATAAAACACATGGAATTCAAATTGGAATTATCAATAAAACTAACGCGCTTCAGGGTCTGCAAATTGGACTAATAAATAGCAACGATTCAAGGACTTTACCGCTGATAAATTGGAGTTCAAAACGAAAATAAATTCGTATCTTTACACCCCTTAAATCAGCAGAATGGCGAAGATTAAAAAACAAGACGCATTGGATTATCATTCCTCGGGAAAACCAGGGAAAATTGAAGTGGTTCCAACCAAACCCTATGCCTCACAACGCGATTTATCTTTGGCATATTCGCCAGGTGTAGCAGAACCTTGTTTGAAGATTGCAGACAACAGAGAAGACGTTTACAAATATACCAGCAAAGGTAACTTGGTAGCAGTTATTTCCAACGGAACAGCAGTACTGGGATTGGGTGATATCGGCCCAGAAGCTTCAAAGCCGGTAATGGAAGGAAAAGGATTGTTGTTTAAAATATTTGCTGATATCGATGTCTTCGATATTGAAATCGACGCAAAAGACCCAGAACTTTTCATTCAAACGGTTAAAGCTATTGCGCCAACATTTGGAGGGATAAATTTAGAAGATATTAAAGCACCGGAGGCTTTTGAGATCGAACGCAGATTAAAAGAGGAATTGGATATTCCCATTATGCACGACGATCAACACGGTACTGCTATCATTTCTTCAGCCGCTTTGTTGAATGCATTGGAACTTGCAAAAAAGAAAATCGATAAAGTAAAAATTGTAGTTTCTGGAGCCGGCGCTTCTGCATTATCATGCGCTAAATTGTATCATTCGTTGGGAGCAAAATTGGAGAATATTTTCATGTTCGATTCCAAGGGATTGCTCACAAAAGACAGAAAAGACCTCGATCCCATGAAGCAGTTTTTTGCGGTGCATACCCGTTGGATTTCCTTTGCGGATGCCTTTAAAAAAGCCGATGTTTTTCTTGGTTTGTCTCGCGCAGGACTCGTAAACAAAGAAATGATTGCGGCAATGGCAAAAGATCCTATTGTTTTTGCATTGGCAAATCCGGAACCTGAAATCGCTTACAAAGAAGCCACGTCTGTACGAAAGGATATTATCATGGCTACTGGCCGTTCGGATCATCCCAATCAAGTTAACAACGTGTTAGGATTTCCTTTTATATTCAGAGGAGCTTTGGATGTGCGCGCCACGACTATCAACGAAGAAATGAAGTTGGCTGCAGTTAAAGCCATTGCCTCCCTTGCTAAGGAAACTATTCCGGAAGAAGTCATCGAAGCATACGGAGAGAAAAATATTTCTTTCGGCCGCGAGCAAATCATTCCAAAACCCTTAGATCCTCGGTTAATTTACTATGTCGCACCTGCAGTAGCTAAAGCCGCCATCGATTCAGGAGTCGCCAAAAGTCCGATTAAAGATTGGGACGAATACGAGCAAACGCTGAAAAATAGATTAGGTCTCGATAATAAATTATTACGAAACATCACCGCGAAAGCACAGTCAAATCCAAAATCGGTAGTTTTTGCTGAAGGAGATAATGTTAAAATACTGAAAGCAGCTCAACAAGCCTATGAAGAAGGGGTGGCTAGACCAATTCTGCTTGGTAAAAAGGCCAGAATTCAAGAGCTCATAAAAGAATATGCTATTGAAATACCAGACTTAGTAATCATTGATCCGAAATCGGAAGATGAAGAAAAACGTCGAATGGATTTCGGTAAAACCTTGTTTGAACGCAGAAAACGCAAAGGCTTGACAGAATTTGAAGCCATCCAACTGATGCGTGAGCGTAATTACTTCGGCGCCATGTTGGTAGATCAAGGTAAAGCTGATGCGATGATAACAGGATTGACGCGCAGTTATCGTTCGTCTATTAAGCCTGTTTTGCAAATCATAGGACTAGAGAAAGAAGTTAAGGTTGCTGCTGGTATGTATATTTTAAATACAAAAAGGGGCCCTCTGTTTTTAGCAGATACCACGGTAAATGTCAATCCGACAGCCGAGCAAATTTCGGAAATAACCTTCAATATTTCAAAGGTAATACGCAAATTGAAAATGACTCCTCGTATTGCCTTGTTAGGATATTCAAACTTCGGCTCTTCACCAGGAGAGGACTCAGAAAAAATGTCTCAAGCTGTTCGAATACTTCATGAAAAACACCCAACCTTAATTGTTGACGGAGAAATGCAAGCAAATTTTGCCTTGAATGGTGAATTGATGAACGAGAAATTTCCATTCTCACAACTTGCGAACAAAGAAGTAAATACCTTGGTGTTTCCAAACTTATCCGCCGGAAACATTACCTACAAAACGTTGCAGCAAATGATGGACGTGGATGCCATAGGACCAATTCTTGTGGGTTTAAGGAAACCAGTTCACATTTTGCAATTAGGTTCATCTGTGAGGGAAATCATCAACATGATAAAAATTGCGGTAATAGACGCTCAAACTAAATAGGATGATAGGAATGTTGAATGGCCGTTTGGTCGAGAAAAATCCCACAGAATTACTTATTGACTGCAGCGGTGTGTGCTACGAAGTAAAAATTTCGTTGAACACCTTCTCGGTTTTAGGTGATGAAGAGTCAATTCGTATATTCACACGATTGATTGTTAGAGAAGACGCTCATATATTGTATGGTTTTGCTGCAAAAGAAGAGCGAGAGATGTTTAATTTCTTGATCAGCGTATCTGGTATAGGTCCAAATACCGCTATGATTATGCTTTCTTCGCTTATACCGGAAGAAATTGCGCATGCCATTCAAACGGAAGATGTTGTGACCATTCAGAAAATAAAAGGCATCGGTGCGAAGACTGCACAGCGAGTGATCATTGACTTAAAAGGCAAGGTGTTAAAATTCACGAGTAATTCCGAAAATCTTTTTGCACAGAGCAATACAAACCGATTTGATGCGTTAACAGCTTTAGTTTCTCTTGGTTTTGATAAAAAATCGGCCGAAAAAGTACTCGATAAAATAGACACAGGAGATCAAAATGTTGAACAACTAATAAAAGAAGCATTACGGCTTTTATGACAGGATTGAAAAAAGTAGGTAAAGTGCTGTTGGCATCCTCAGTGATGTTATTGCTGCTTACACGTGCTCAAGCACAGGTAAACCTACCTTTTCCAATTTTCAACCCGATGAATCCTGGTCAGAACTTACCGCAAAGTTTTGATTTAGGAGACCCAACAAATCTTCAGCAAGGAATTGTCTACGACCCCGAAACTGGTAAATTTATTTTTACTGAAACGATAGGAAACGGTTTATTTTACCGCTACCCCTCCATGATGTCACTGGAAGACTACCTCGAATTCCAGGAAAAAAAGTCTCAAACCTTAGATTGGCAAGAAATTATTGAAGAGGAAACAGCCGAAAATCGGCAGTTCGAATTACCCATCAAGGTTGGCAGTAAAATATTCGAAAATTTTTTCGGGTCAGATGAAATTAAAATTATTCCCGGAGGCAATTTAGAAATATCGCTTGGGGCTAATCATTCAAGAGTGGACAACCCGATGCTTCCCCTGCGTCAGCGCAGAATCACACGGTTCGATTTTAACCAAAATATAAATCTTGACGTAACAGGTCAAATCGGAACGAAATTAAAGCTAACGATGCGCTACAATACGGCGGCTCAGTTCGACTTTAACAACTTCTCAAACATCAAACACACGGGTAGGGAAGACGAAATTTTGCAAGAAATTGCCCTAGGAAATGTTCAATTGAACTTGCCAACAACCTTGATTCAAGGATCACAAACTCTTTTTGGGGTTAAAACACAATTAAAGTTCGGTCGTGCTACTTGGGATTTGATAGCAGCGCAGAGCAAAGGGAAACGAACAGAAATTAACGTTTCTGGAAAGGCTCAAGTACAAGATTTTCAGTTGTCTGCAGATAATTACGAGCAGAACCGACATTATTTCCTTAACCTATACCACCAGCAGCATTACGATACTGCTATGGCTTCCCTTCCGGTAGTTAACTCAACGGCCTATATCACACGAATTGAAGTGTGGATCACTAACCGAAACAGTTCAACGGAAAACACCCGAAATGTTTTAGCCTTTGCAGATTTAGGTGAAGCACTGCCTTCCAATTGTCAGGGGTCACCAGGTTCTTATTCCACCACCTCCGTGCTGCCAGATAATGAATCAAACGGTTTGTATAATTGGGCGGCTAATCAGCCATTAGTAAGAGGATTTGCCAATGCAGTTTCAACATTATCCACGCAGGTTACAGCGCCAGGTCCTTTTCAGCAAGCAATCCACTACGAAAAGGTTGAAAATGCTCGAAAATTGGGAGATAACGAATTTACTTACAACGCGCTTTTAGGTTATATTTCATTAAATAATAGTTACAACAATGATGAAGTTATTGCAGTTGCATATGAATACACATACAATGGAGAAACCTTTCAAGTAGGTGAATTTTCTACAGATGGTTCTAGCGGTCAGGATGCATTGATTTTAAAAATGTTAAAGCCGACCATTACGATTCCAAACAATAAGGTTTGGGATTTGATGATGAAAAACGTCTATTCGATTAATGCGGCGCAAGTAGATCAATCAGGATTCAGAGTTGATATTTTATACAATAACCCGGATCAATCGGTTCTTATTCCATTTTTGCCGTATGAAGGAGTGAATTCCGTGCAAACAGTTACCCTATTAGAAATGGATAAGCTGAATCAGAACAGCCAACCCTTTTCAGATGGAGTTTTTGATTTTGTTCCGATGAATCAAGTTGGTAATAAAATTGACAATGGAGGAACGATTAACAGGAAGACTGGTAGAATATATTTTTCAACCGTTGAACCATTCGGAAAAACACTAAAAAATAAATTGACAGCTGCAGGCTTACCACCTTCCACGGTAGAAAAAATATCTTTTGTTGAATTATACGATTCTACAAAGACCGCTGCACAACAGATCCCAAGTAAAAACCGATTTTCCTTCAAGGGACAATTTCAATCTTCTATTTCTTCTGAAATCTCATTAGGGGCATTTGATATTCCTGAGGGTGCTGTTGCAGTAACCGCAGGAGGTATTCGTTTAACAGAAGGTGTCGATTATCAAGTTGATTATGCCCAGGGAAGGGTAAAAATATTAAATACAAGCCTACTCGAGTCAAATACGCAAATTAAAGTATCAATTGAGAGTAATTCAATGTTTGGTTTTCAAGCGCGCACGATGATTGGCGGTCATTACACCTACCGATTTAGTGAAAATTTGAAACTAGGGGCTACCTGGGTGAGAATGACAGAACGGCCAGTTACCCAAAAGGTAGATTTCGGAAGTGAACCGTTTAAAAATAATGTTATTGGAGCCGATTTTTCTTGGAGAACAAATGTTCCTTTTTTGACGAAATTGGTGGACCTCTTACCTGTGATTTCAACCAATCAAATGTCTACGTTTGCCGTTCAAGGAGAAGTGGCAACCTTAATTCCTGGTCAACCGCGCGCAATTAATAAGGAAGGAACCTCTTATTTAGATGATTTTGAAGCCGCCCAAAGTGCCATTGACCTCCGCTCCGCTACAGCTTGGAGAATTGCTGCTATCCCTCAAGGTCAACCCGATTTGTTTCCTGAAGCTTCGAAAAAAGACCTTGGTCTCGGGTATAAAAGAAGTAAATTATCGTGGTATACTATTGATCCAGTTTTTGTTCAGAACAATAGTTTAACACCGCAACACATTGCACAAGATGGTCAGATGCTTGCCGATAGCCGTATGCGATTGTTATTAATTACAGAACTCTTTCCGAATAATCAACCGCAGCAGGGGCAAATGACAAATGTTGCGACCTTGGATTTAGCTTATTACCCGAAAGAGCGAGGCATGTATAACTATGACACGACGAATGTAGATTCTTCGGGAAACTTCGTGGATCCGGAAGCACGTTGGGGTGGAATCTCTAGGGCTTTGACAACGAATGACTTTGAAACAGCTAATATTGAATTTATACAGTTTTGGATGCTTGACCCGTTCAATGTGGATGCTGAAAATGTAGACCCAAATTCTTTACATAACGGGGGTGATTTATACTTTAACTTAGGTAATGTTTCAGAAGACGTACTTCCAGATTCACGTAAAAGTTTTGAAAATGGTCTGCCGGCACTAACATCACTCAACCAAGAAAGTATTGACACGACACTTTGGTCTCGTGTATCCTCGCAGCAAATTGTTGTCAATGCCTTTGACAATGACCTGGATGCAAGAATAAATCAAGATGTTGGACTCGATGGATGGAAAAATGAAGACGAAAGATTGAGCTATACTGCGTTTGTGAATTGGGTGAACAATAATCCAAATTTAACTGCACAAGCGAAGGCACGTATGATTTCTGATCCATCTTCCGATGATTATACGTATTATCTTGATGACATCTATGATAATCAATTAAAGAATATTCTAGAGCGATACAAGAAATTTAATGGCATGGAAGGAAATTCTCCAACCACGCAAATGTCCGACACAGCCAATGCCAAAGGCTATCCCACCCAAGCAACAAATTTACCTGACAATGAAGATATAAATACCGACAATAACCTTTCAGAATCAGAAAATTATTTTCAATACCACGTTCGCTTGCGTCCAAATGAAATGGTTGAGGGGAGAAATTACATTACCAATGTTCAAGAAATCCCTGTTGGAAACAAAACGGAAAGATGGTACCAATTTAAAGTTCCAATCGCTGATTTTGAAAAGAAAGTCAATGGAATTCAAGACTTCAGGTCCATACGTTTTATGCGTATGTTCTTGAAAAATTTTGACGAAGAAGTAGTGCTTAGATTTGCTCGTTTGGAATTAATCAGAGGAGAGTGGAGACGCTATAATTTAGATTTAACGCAACCAGGACTAAGTGTTCAAGTTGACCCCAACCTTACAACTTTCAATATTGGAGCTGTTAACGTAGAGGAGAATTCAGAAAGAGAGCCAATCAAGTACATTGTTCCTCCAGGAATTGTAAGAGAAATTGACCCTTCTCAAGTTTTTCAGCGACAGATGAACGAACAGTCGTTGGTCTTGGACATTTGTAACCTACAAGACGGTGATGCGCGTGCAGCCTACCGAAATGTGAATTTCGATGTCCGGACTTACAAAAAGATGAAGATGTTTGTTCACGCAGAGAATATCGCCGAGTTCCAAAATCAATTAAAAAGCAACGAACTTACACTTTTTGTTCGCTTAGGAACAGATTTCGTAGAAAACTATTACGAATATGAACTCCCGCTAAAAATTACTGATCCCACTAGTGCATCAACAGCCGAACAAATATGGCCCGAGGACAACAATGTAGAAATTGCCTTTTCTGATTTGATAAATCTCAAAAAAGATCGAAATGCAAAAATTGAAAATGGCACACCGGGAGTATCATATATCATAGAATATGAATCCTTGGATCCACAAAACCTCGAAAGGAAAATAAAGGTGAAAGGTAGCCCTAACTTACAGGGTTTGAAAACCATAATGGTAGGTGTTCGAAATCCTTTACAAAATGATCCAGACAATATTTGGAAACCAGACAATGGTGAGGCAGAATGCGTAAACGTTTGGATTAATGAGTTACGTTTGACAGATTTTGTTAGTGAAGGAGGATCGGCTGCAGTAGGTCAGATGCAATTGCAATTAGCTGATTTTGCAAATATTGCGGCCTCGGGTAATTACTCAGGAATTAACTGGGGGAGTGTTGAAAGTCGTGTACAGGAGCGTCAACGCAATGAGCGCATAGGGGTAGACATGAACTCTACGGTTCAGCTAGGCCAGTTTTTCGGTAAGAAAACGAGACTGTCATTACCGTTCTTTTATGGATACTCTTTGGGAATCATCAATCCAGAATTCGACCCGTTCAATCCTGATATTAAATTAAGAGATTACGACCCGGCTACTCGAAGAGAACGTGCAAAATTAGGTCAAGATTTCTCTGAAAGAAAATCGTATAATTTCACCAACGTTAGAAAAGAATTAAAAGCAGGAGCTAAACCGCATTTTTGGCGAATATCAAACTGGTCGGCAACTTATGCATATTCAGAAAATCTCAAACGTGACTTCAATACCCGATATGATATCACAAAAACATGGAATGGATCCTTAAATTACAATTACACCTTTGCTGTGAAGCCTTGGGAGCCTTTCAAGAAATGGAAGCCGGTGCAAAAAAACAAAAACTTGGCATTAGTTAAAGACTTCAACTTATTTTTCCTACCAAAGAATATGACGTTCACAAATGAATATGCACGTATTTACAACGAACGTCAAATTAGAAATAATATCGTTCCTGATTATGAATTTGCTCCAATTTATCTCAAAAAATATGATTGGGTGCGTTCGTACAACGTCGGCTATGACCTATCAAAAAGTATAAAAGCAACGTTTTCAGCGGTGAATAAATCCATTTTCGAAGAAGGTAATCATGGGGTGGATAGAAAAACAAATCCTGATGGGTATCAAGAATTTATGGACACCTTACGTTCTCAAGTCAACACCCTCGGTAAAACCATGGATTATACTCAAAATTACAGTTTGAGCTATAACATTCCGTTCGATAAATTTCCGTTGACTAATTGGATTACGGCCAACGCGAAATATACTGGTTCGTTTAATTGGCAGAGAGCTCCATTCGGTCAATCAGAATTTGGTAATACCATTCAGAATAATAGAAACTTAAATTTTACAGCACAGGCAAATTTTGTTAATCTTTACAATAAAATACCACTATTCAAAAAGGTATTATCTGATGGTAAATCAGGTGGAAGAGCAAATTTGAATATTAAAGGATCTAACGGAGAGGATAAAAATAAAGGTGGAAAAGATAAACAAGGAGATAAGGTAGAGGAAGAATTTAAACCAGATAAACCACTGGATGAAATGACTCCGCAAGAAAGAAAACAATTCGAGCGTAAAAAGAAACGATGGGAAAGAAAAAAAGCTAGGGAAAAAAAGCGAAAAGAAAATGCCAAGAAAAAGGTAAATCCTATCGTTGGAGCAGCGAGCAGACTTGTGATGTCCGTGAGAAATATTTCCGGTACTTATGCCTTAAATGATGGAACACTTTTACCCGGGTTTAATCAGGAAACAAGAGTTCTTGGGATGAATAATTCAACAACAGGCTTGTCTGGATTTGTATTTGGCCAACAAGGTTATGACATGTTGGGTCGAAGAACAGGGTATAACATTGCAGAACAAGCAACAGATAACAATTGGTTGGTTCAAAATTCAAATTTGAACAAGCAATACACCATTACGCACAGTGAAAATTTATCATTGAAAGCGACACTAGAACCTTTAAAAGATTTAAATATCAATGTTAATGTTTTAAGAAACTACAGCATTAATGAAAGTGAATTTTACCGTTGGAATAATACTTCCTCTGCTTTTGAAAGTCAAAATAATTTTAAAACAGCACAGTTGACTTACACAACGCTTACTATGCCTTCTGCATTTCAAAAGTTAGACCGAGAATATTCTTCACAAACATTTCAAACGTTATTAAATAATCGTCAGATAGTTTCGCAGTTTTTAGGACAGCAGAATGCAAATTCTGGAGCACTTCCCAATCAATACTATGATGGTTATTCTGGGTCTCAACAGGATGTAGTAATTGGTGCCTTCTTGTCAGCCTATACAAATTCTTCGGTATCTAATCGAAGCATTAATCCTGTAAAAAATCTTCCAATGCCAAACTGGACGATGAATTACAATGGCCTGACGAAATTTGAATTTACGAAAAAGTTCCTCAAGAATTTTAAGTTAAATCATGGCTATTCTTCAACAATTGCAGTGAGTGGAATGCAAACGAATCTCAATGCGCAATTAGACGTAAATGGCAATGCTACCTCTAGAGATATTAACAACAATTTTATCTCCGAATTGCAAGTGCAAAATGTGGTAGTTAACGAGAAATTTTCTCCATTGGTTGGATTCTTGGCTACATGGAATATTTTTGGTAAAAGTTTAACTACCAATTTTGAATATAAGAAAGAGCGTCAATCTACGTTGTCGTTAAACAACAATCAAATCACGGAGAATATGAGTACAACAATTGTTGCAGGTACTGTTTTGACATTTCCAAAACTTCAATTACCGTTTGAGGGTGTGAAAAAAAGTGATTTGATAGTAAACCTCAATTTTAATTTTCAAGATAACATTATTGTTGTTCGAAAAATTGTAGAAAACTCAAATCAGGCAACAAGTGGTCAACGAATTGTTAGCTTCAAGTTGGATGCCAATTATAAGTTAACTGATTTCATTTTGGCCTCTTTTTATTATGAACAGCGTATCACTACCCCAAAAATTCAAACCAGTTATCCAACGGGCAACTTAAAAACGGGTATTACAATTCGCTACGATTTGAACGGTTTGAAATAATGGAAATTCGATCGGCAACACCTAACGATGTACCTTATATTTTTGATTTAATCAAAGAATTGGCGTTGTACGAAAAGGCCCCAGAGCAAGTAACGAATACCAAGGAAAATTTACATTACGACCTATTCGAAGCGCCAATATGTGAAGCCATTGTCGCAGAAGAGAATGATGAAATACTTGGATTTGCTTTGTATTATACCTCTTATTCTACATGGAAAGGTCGTTGCTTATACCTTGAAGATTTTTACGTTAAAGAAAATCGCCGACAACAAGGAATTGGAAAATTGTTATTTGATGAAGTCGTACGAATAGCAAAAGAAAAAAAAGTAAAGCGAATGGATTGGCAAGTATTAGAATGGAACCAACCGGGGATTCAATTTTACAAAAAAGTTCACGCATTACTCGATGCAGAATGGATTAACGGAAGGTTATTTTTAGATGAATGAGGATCTACGCTTGTTTATGCTTTTTCTTTTTTTTGTTCAATGTTATTGCACAGGTTCCTCCTTTATCAACTCGTGGTAGTCAAATCATTGATGCAAACAATGAAGTATTTCATCTTCAGGGCGTAAATTGGTGGGGAGCAAACGGAAGTCAATATCCTTATAGTGAATTTCACAGCAAGGGAGTAAATACGCATGCGATGCCTTTTGGTATTCATTTACAACATATTGATACCATTGTGTCAGCTATTAAAAAAGCCGGCTTTAACACCTTGCGCTTGCCATTTTCAAATCAAATGTTACATGATAGTACACGCGCAATAAAAGAATGGATTGGTCCAAATTCCTTTCTTGAAGGGAAAACACCTCTGGAGGTAATGGACGAAGTGATTTCTCGATTCTCTGATGCAGGCATTTGTGTTCTATTGAATAATCATTCAACAACCACACATTGGTGTTGTAATTTCGATTATAATGGACTTTGGTATGGAAAAAATAAGTTTTACGATCAAACGACGCTTCAATGGATTTCTGATTGGATGTTTTTGGCAAATCGCTATAAATTCAATCCATGGGTTATTGGTGCTGATTTACGTAACGAGGTGCGCCCGCAAAGAACATCTTATTTTTTACCAAGAAATCCCACATGGGGAAGGAAAAACAAGAGAGATTGGCATAGAGCAGCTACTCAAGCCGGAAATGCCATTCATGAGGTGAACAGAAATTGGTTAATCGTTGTGGAAGGGATAAATGCACGTGTAAATCCTCTTATGCAACTAAGTTTCCCACATTTAAAACCCATACGTAAACGACCCGTCATCTTGAACATTCCAAATAAGTTGGTATATGAAGTGCATAATTATAGTTTTTCATGGATAAAGGCCAATATATTGCGGTTAAAGAAGAGTACTACTTATAGTAATCTTTCCCACGAAGAGCGAGTGAAGTCATTTGAGCAAAATTGGGGCTACGTTACAAAACTTTCCATAGGAGCCACGCCTGTAATAGTGGGAGAATTTGGGTGCAGCATCAATGACACCCACGCAGAGTTATGGTTAAAGGATTTGACTGAATATTTAATTGAAAACCACATCGGCAGTTGTTGGTGGACACTAGAGGAAGAAATTGCCGAGCCAAGTAGTTATGGAATATTGAATGATTCCATGAATGAAATAAATGTTTTTCAGGATTGGCGAGGTAATTACTTAAAAAAGTATTGGTATCCATGACGCAATTCTTCAACGTAAAAAATCACTAAGGAGATAGCGCAATAATGGATTACGTAAAATCTTTAATGAAAAATGAGGAATGGGCCTATAATCAGTTAGTTACGGATTACAGTAGGAAAATATTCAATATTTGCTACTATATTTTACATGATCGAAGCGATGCAGAAGATACAACGCAAGAGGTTTTTGTCTCAATATTTCAGTCCATACATTCTTTTAGAGGTGAAGCCCAATTTTCTACGTGGATTTTTCGATTGACGTTGAATAAATGCTATGAAAAATTAAGGTACAAAAACAGAAAAAAAAGGGTAGCAGATACGGTATTAGTAGAAGAACAAATTTCGCTAGAACTTCAGGACTTATCCCCGGAGGAACTGCTGATTAAGAAGCAAGAAGTTGCTTTTTTATTTGAGGCAATTGAGTGTTTACCAGAGAATCAGCGAATTGCTTATACCCTTCATAACATGAGTGAATTTACATATAAGGAAATAGCAGAAAGCATGAATCTGTCTGTTTCGGCAATAGAATCATTGATACATAGAGCAAAACAAAATTTGAGAAAATCACTAATTAAAAAAATATCAAATCCATAGCTAAAATTGAATTAGTCCCGCAAGAAAATGAAGATAATGGCATCAAAAAACACATAAATGAATAGAATTAACGAATTAATTGAACAGAAATTTACCTTTCGTTTTGAGATTTCGAGCGGTTTACAACAAAAACTGAGCTCAATTACAAAGAGAAAGGTGCTTAGTACCGATAACTGGCGTTATTGGTTAGTTGCAGCTTCTATCCTCCTCTTTTTAAGTTTTCATTTATTGCAAAAGAATGAAACTGAAGCAAAGGAACAAGATCAACTGATAGACATTTATTCAGAAACATGGAACAATCAATTGTGAGCATGAAAACAAACATTTTAATTGGGTTATTGATTTCGGTCCTACTTCTAAATGGCTTGGCAATTTTATTTTGGCAACAAGAAAATCGTAGGGATCATTTCGACCGAAAGCCTCCAAAAATATCTAAAGTGCTGCAATTTTCGGGTCAACAAAAAGTTTTTGTAGATAAACTAGAAGAAGCGCATTTCAAGAAGAAAGAGGCCTTATTGGAAAGACAAAAAAAACTGAGGAGAGAAGTATTTGTCGAAAACAACGCCTTTTCTTCAAAGGATTCATTGCTTCGCTTAATTGGTCAAAATCAGCAAGAAATTGAACATATGACAAGTGAATATTTTAATTCAATTCGTGCAATATGCACAAATGAACAAGCGCTTGCACTCAATCGTTTGATAGAAAAAATGATTCAAGGACCACCTCAGCATCGGCACAAACGATGATAAAAGGTTTCTTTTTTCTTTGTTTTTTTCTACCTCAATTCGTCTATGCTCAATTGACCTTTGAATTTCGTTGGGGTAATCAACGAATTGTTCCAGACCAAGTTTATACTTATGCCGATAATCAATCAATATTATTTGAAGAATTGAAGGTTTATCTCTCTGATATTTATGAAGTAGAGGATAAGGATCGAACGAAAATTTCGGATGTATGTCTTGTAAGTTTTGACGATTCTTTATCTGGGATTATAAAAGACACCTTCGATGTAAAGGAAAAGGGTAAGCTCTTTTTTACTTTTGGCTTAGACAGTAGCTATCATGTAAATATGAATTATGAAGGTGCTTTGGATCCAGTGCATGGCATGTATTGGGCATGGAATACTGGCTATATTCAGTTTAAGTTAGTAGGACGATGCTCTGCTTCTACCAATAAAAATAAGTTGCTTGATTACCATTTGGGTGGTTACCTAAAGCCTCATCAAACGAGTATTAAAATTGAAACAGCATCGCATACTTCAACAATATATTTGGATTTATTACCTTTGTTCGAACAGGGTATTATTCAACCAAATGTGCTTTCAAGCATTGTAATTCCAGGAAAAGAAGCAAATAAGTTGATGAAATCCTTGAGCAGAGCAATTGGCTATGATTGAGAAATTCTTGGTGTATATATTTTTTAGTTTAGTCCTTTGGCGTTCTGTAGATGAAGAATTAACTTTTTACGTTCCTGCTGGATGGCCTGAACCCTCTTATTATTTTGAAGGAAATCCCTTGACTAAGGAAAAGTTTCAATTAGGAAGAAGTTTGTTTTATGATCCTATTTTGTCAAGAGACAGTACCATTTCCTGTGCATCTTGTCATATTCAATTTTCAGGCTTCACTCATGTTGACCACCCACAGGCACATGGAATTGATGGTCAAGTTGGAATGAGAAATTCTCCTGTATTAATCAATTTGGCTTGGTTAGATCAATTCAATTGGGATGGCGGTGTTGGAAATTTGAATGGCCATTCGATAAATCCCATTACCCATCCGAAAGAAATGGACAACTCCATAGAGGATGTATTAAAACGATTGAATAATTCACCATTTTACCGTAAAAAATTTCAGGAAGTATGGGGTGATAGTGTTATTTATACACCGTATTTATTAAAAAGTTTGGCGGCGTTTACCGTCTCGCTTGTCTCTGCTGAATCTAAATATGATAAAGTTATGCAAGGGAAACAGCAGTTTACCGAGCAAGAACAAAAAGGATATAAATTATTTCAACAATTTTGTAATAGTTGTCACACCGAACCGCTTTTTACCGATGGTCAGTTGAAAAGAAATGGTTTATCTTACGATGTGGAACTTAAGGATGCTGGCCGAAAAATAATTACTGGAAAAAAGAGAGATTCTTTGGCATTTAAAGTGCCAACCTTAAGAAATATTGAATTCAGTTACCCATACATGCACGATGGTAGAATAAAGAAACTAAAAGAGGTTATTCAACATTACAGTAACATTCCATTGAGTAAGCCACTGGTGAGTAAGGAACTTAAGTTGATGAAAAATCCATTTACGGAAGAAGAGCAAAAAGATTTATTGGCATTTCTAAAAACACTCTCAGACATATCATTTCTTTATAACAAGGAATTTATGTTTCCGAAAAATGATCAATAGCGCAAGTTTGAAGATGTTTTATCATCCAATTAGAAATTAAACAATGAATTATGAAAAAGATTTTTTTGGTTCTATGCATTGGTGTTTTTACTGAAACGAATGCTCAACTTAATCCAGCAATTACTTCATGGCTTCAAAATACTACTCAAACCGGTTCCTACTATATAAGCGGTAATTCTACACCGATTGGAAATAATATTCTAGTAAATTGTCAATCTGTTCAATATTCAACGAATTGGGCCTATATTTCCACTACTGGGGTCCCAGGATATGTTACGGGACCATTCCAAGACGGTAATCCCTCCCAAGCACAAAATCAGAATGCAATTTTTAAAATCCCTTTAAACCCGACTCAAAATACAGGAAATTTAACTGCTACATCTGGCGGGAATATTGGTATTTTTATCAACGGAGTTGCTCTGTTTGATTACCGAGATGGGGTGGCATGGAATACTTCTACAAATGCTTTGTGTGGTGGACCTGGGAATCCTCCATGTTCAGGGACAACCTATTGGAATCGAGATGCTGTTCCTGCTGAAAAGCCCGGATTTGATTGTTCCAAAGGTCATCCTGCCATGGGAAATTATCATCACCACCAAAACCCCAGTGCTTATAAACTTGACCTAACAGTTATCAGTACCATTTGCGATCTGTATGATGCAGACGGTCTTTATTCAATAGATTCAACGGTGCATTCTCCCTTAATAGGATATGCTTATGACGGTTTTCCAATTTATGGTGCTTATGGTTATAAAAATGCCGATGGCACAGGAGGAGTCACTCGCATTAAGTCCAGTTATCAGATACGGAATATAAGCACACGTTCAATATGGGCCGATGGGACAGACGTGCCAGACGGTCCATCAGTCAGCACGACGTATCCCTTGGGATACTTTAGAGAAGATTACGAATTTGTTTCGCATGCTGGTCAAGCAGATTATTTAGATGAACACAATGGACGTTTTTGCATAACCCCTGAATATCCTAACGGCATATATTGTTATTTTGCAACAGTGGATGAAAATTGGAATTCTGCATATCCTTACGTGGTTGGTCCTTACTTTTATGGAAATAAAACGGCATCCAAAGTAACAAGTATAACGGAAACAGTTAGCACATATACCCCATCTTCTGCGTCTATTTCTTACGTCCAACCACTTGTAGTAAGTATTTTCCCAAATCCGTCGAATGATCTCTTTGTTGTTCAATTGAATGGTTTAAATACAGTTCCAACACACGTCGAATTAGTAGATATGAACGGAAAACTAATTTCGTCACACCTAATAAATCAAGGTAGCACCATGGGATATATTGACGTTTCAACGTTGTATGCAGGTAAGTATTTTGTGAAAGTTTATAATCAGTTTTATACAAAAAACACCTCTATTGAAGTTGTAAATTAACTGTAAATAATATCAATATTCAGTGAAATATGCCGATTAATCAATCCTAGCCAATAGATATTCATTCTGTTGTAAACAATCCAATCATCTGCGTTACATTAGTACAAGAAATAAGGAGAGACGCAGGTTACTTCTTATGTATGCGAGGATGCTTCGCTGCTTGGAGAGGCAGTTTTCATTTTCTAGTTTGATAAGAGTTTAATAGTTTTTGGTCATTCTCATTAGTATACATAAGAAGTTCCTGTACCTTACAAAAAAGAGTACCACCTAGACAACTTAGTCTACTATTATGAATAAGAAAAAGCTTTCGACAACCACCCGAAAGCTTTTTTTATTTAAGGTCAAATAAATCGTTAATTCCAATTTGCCTAGATGAATTGAAACCTTCTGCATAAGTGGTTCCAATGGCTCTACCGAAGCTCATCATTCTGCCCTTTAAAAAATCAAAAAATTCTTTACCGGAAATGGGAGTCGCAGGCTCTTGAGAATTCGGATTATAAAATTGTGTACTAAAGCATTTTATTAATTCTATTTTCTCATCAGCGAATTCAGAGATGTCAATAACTACATCAGGTTTTAAGTAATTGTCTTGAATGTAATGAAGCACAATTGGTGCTCTGTGAGGCTCTTGAGCGACACCCTCTTCAAACGTTTCAATTTTTCTTAACCCTGAAAGAAAGGAGGCTTCAGCGACCAATTGTCCTGCTCGTCCATGGTCGGGATGTCTATCGGTAATGCTATTTGCTAGAATAATTGTTGGTTGGTATTTTCTAATGGTCTGGATGATTGCCAATTTATTTGATTCATTTATTTCGAAAAACCCATCTTTCATGCCTAGATTAGCTCTAACGGCTAATCCAATTTTTTTTGCTGCTTCTGCTGCTTCTTGCATGCGAGTTTCAGCTGACCCTCTCGTTCCAAGTTCTCCTAATGTCAAATCGACGATGCCAATTTTTTTTCCTTCTTTTGCGTACTTGAGAAGTGTAGCTCCTGCAGAAATTTCTGCGTCATCTGGATGTGCCGCAAAGGCAAGAATGTCTAATTTCATTTATACGTTTGCATAGGATTCCACACTTGGGCAAGAACAAATTAAATTGCGGTCTCCGAAGGCATTGTCTACGCGTCGAACGGGCACCCAATATTTTGCTTCCTTTAAGTAAGGCAAAGGAAATGCTGCTTCTTGAGGTGAATAAGGGTAATTCCAATTCTTGTTTATGATACAATCCGCATTATGAGGAGCATTCTTTAACAAATTATTCTCTTTGCTTACATGACCATTTTCTATTTCTCGAATTTCTTCTCTTATTTTTATCATTGCTTGAATAAATCGATCCAATTCATCTTTATCCTCTGATTCAGTGGGCTCAATCATTAGTGTGCCGGCAACAGGAAAAGATACGGTTGGCGCATGAAAACCAAAGTCTATAAGTCTTTTTGCCATGTCAGCTACTTCCACATCAGCTGTACGTTTAAAATCCCTACAATCTAAAATCATCTCATGAGCAACAGTGCCGTTTTTACCGCAATACAAAATATTGTAATGATCTTTTAAGGAACTTGCGATGTAGTTCGCATTGAGAATTGCTAACTCTGTGGATTCTCGTAAACCTTTAGCACCTAACATTTTAATGTATCCGTATGATATCAGTAAGATGAGCGCACTTCCATAAGGGGCAGAGGAAACTGCATGTATTGCTTGTTTTCCTCCTGTTTTAATCAAGGGGTTTCCTGGTAGAAATGGCACAAGGTGCGCAGCAACACCAATTGGTCCCATTCCTGGACCGCCTCCGCCGTGAGGGATAGCAAAAGTTTTATGTAAGTTTAAGTGACATACATCAGCACCAATGTTGCCAGGGTTCGTCAAGCCAACTTGTGCATTCATGTTTGCACCATCCATGTAAACCTGACCACCATTTTCATGAATTATACCAGTAATCTCTTGAATACCCTCTTCATAAACACCATGTGTAGAAGGATAAGTTACCATCAATCCTGCAAGATTATCTTTAAGTTCTATGGCAACTTTTCTTAATTCATCTATATCAATATTTCCATTTTCATCACAACCTGTTACCACTACCTCAAAACCTGCCATTACAGCTGATGCTGGGTTTGTACCATGCGCTGAAGAAGGAATAATCATTTTTGTACGGTGATGGTCTCCTCTTGAGGCGTGGTACGCTTTTATCACCATTAAACCTGCATATTCTCCTTGTGCGCCTGAGTTAGGTTGAAGTGATACACCTGCAAAACCGGTGCATTCAGCTAGGTCTTTTTCCAATTGTGCAAACATTTCATGGTAACCTGTAGCTTGTGCTAATGGTGCAAAAGGATGCATATTTGCAAACTGCGGATTTGTAATTGGAATTAACTCACTTGCTGCATTTAATTTCATGGTACAAGAACCAAGAGGAATCATTGAATGAACCAAGGAAAGATCCTTATTTTCGAGTTTTTTTAGGTAGCGCATCATCTTCGATTCCGAGTGGTACGAATTAAAAACAGCATGTGAAAATACAGAATCTTGACGTAAATAGTCTTTAGGCAACTCAGATTCTTGCGAGGCAACTTGTGCATCAAATATTGACAAAATATTAATTACATCATCAAAAGTATGCGGTTCGCCGAAACTAATAGTGATATCACCCGTTGGGACGTAATTGAAATTCAACTCAAGCGCTTCTGCCTTTTGGCGAATGACTTTTTGGTCTGCTCCAACAATACAAATGGTATCAAAAAAGTGATCAGTTTTTAGAACAACACCCTTAGCTTTCAATCCTTTAGCTGTCATACATGCCAATTGATGCACATGTGACGCTATGTGTTTCATTCCATCGGGGCCATGATAAACAGCATACATACTTGCCATTACTGCTAATAATGCCTGAGCTGTACAAATATTTGAGGTAGCTTTATCCCGTTTAATGTGTTGTTCTCTTGTCTGTAGTGCCATTCGAAGAGCCAAATTTTCATCAGCATCTTTTGATACGCCAATTATTCTACCTGGCATATTTCGTTTATAATCATCTTTTGCGGCGAAAAATGCTGCATGAGGTCCGCCATAACCCATAGGTACTCCAAAACGCTGAGAAGAGCCAAAGACTACATCTGCTCCAAGTGCCCCAGGAGCGGTTAAAACAACCAATGACAATATATCTGCTGCGACAGCTACTTGAATTCCTGTTGATTTGAATTCAATAAGTTGATTTTTCAAATTACATACTACGCCATTTGCATCGGGATACTGGAGAATTGCACCAAAGAACATTCCATCATCCTTAAACTTATCGGGATCGCCAATGTAAAGGTCAATCCCCAAATTTAACGCCCTGCCTATTACAACATCTTTTGTTTGTGGGAACGCATTTTCAGTCAGGAAGAATTTGTTCTTCCCTTCTTTGATCTCATTGCGAGTTCTCGAATTGAAGAACATGATCATGGCTTCAGCTGCAGCAGTACCTTCATCAAGAAGAGAAGCATTGGCAATTTCTAGACCTGTTAGCTCCAAAATCATGGTTTGAAAGTTTAGCAATGCTTCCAGTCGGCCTTGCGAAATTTCAGCTTGATAAGGCGTATAGGCAGTATACCATCCTGGATTCTCTAGGACATTTCGTAAAATTACAGACGGAACTATCGTTTCGTGGTAACCTAATCCAATAAATGACTTAAAAACCTTATTCTTATTTCCCAAAGCGGTCACATGCCTCAAATATTCCTGCTCTGTCATTGCTTGGTCAATTGTTAACTCTCTATTCAATCGAATGTGCGCCGGAATCGTTTGGTCAATTAATTCAGAAATAGTACCGATACCAATTTCATTCAACATTTCTAGTTGCTCTTTTTGGTTAGGACCGATGTGTCTTTTGGAGAAATTATTCATCTGTTAAATAGTGTTTTCAATAGATACAAATATACAATGCTTGATTGTAACTTACAATTTACAAACAAGCAAAATCGAAAAGAGTTTTAAGCAAATATTAACGAATTATTTTGCGTTGAGGTAGGATTGAATTCTCAGTGAAACATTATCTCTGATATCTTTCCAAAATAAATTAATATCACCAATATGGTAATCATCCATCGTCCAGGCTAAATAGCGGTATGGAAAGTGCGGGGTACTTATCCATAGAGCACCATCAATAAGATGTGTTGTAAATGATTTTTCATAGAGTTTTCCGTTCGAAAATAAAAAGCCCTTATGTAAAGTTCTTTTTGCCAATTCATCGACTTTCCAACTTACAGGATTCACCACGCATTTTCCTTTATACCACATTTCGTACTTTTCCTTATTTACCTTTCTTTTGAATGTATTCCATGAGACAAAACCACCTATTTGCTGTGGCTCAGTCATCAATGGAATAGCACTAAACTCGTCTTTTGATAATCCTATTCCTGGAATGTATGCAGAAACAAGTTGTTGTTGAAGGGGTTTCCCATCGAAAAATTCTTTGAGCAATAATGTTATGTGCGTGGATCCTTGGCTGTGACCAGCTAAAATAATTGGTCGACCATTATTGAAATAGGTAAGGTAATGAAGAAATGCTGCTCGGATGTCAGCATAGGCAAAAAGTAATGCGTCTCGACCGCCATTTTCCATCGCTCGATAAGCTCTTATGTTAGCTTGTCTGTAGTAAGGAACAAACATTCGGCCTCCCTCCGCAAAAGCAGAGGCTTGGTACTTCACCGCACTATTGAGCACCTTTGATTGCTGCGCAGAATCGTCAAGAGAAATATTCCAACGGGGGTCTTTTTTGTCTAAAAAAAGCGTTGGATAAATGTAAAAAACATCAACATGCTCAATATATGTGGAGTCATTGATGAACGTGGTTAAATTCTTATTTACCAATTGTGGGTGAACTGCCCAATTAGAAAGTAGGCGATAATCAGGAGTTTGTGCAAATACCTCAATACAGAAAAATATCGTTAAAAAAAAGACTATACGAACAGAGTGCGTTAAATTTGTTGAATTCATGACACACAAAGTTACAGTTGTTCTATTCTTTTTAGTTGGTTTTTGTCATAATTTCCATTCACAATCCAAACCGGATAGTGTAACGTATTGGAAATTAAAGTCACTGTACTCTTTAAACGGAACACAATCCTCCTTTGTTAATTGGAATGCGGGGGGGAAAAATAACATCTCCTTAATTGGTTCTGTTTCTGCCAATGCTTATTTTGCAAAAGATCAACTCAATTGGAGTACCGATTTAAATTTAGCGTTGGGTGGAATTCTATATTTTGATCCGGAGCAAAACAACCCGATACAAAAAACCGATGACCGCATTGATTTGTCAACTTCCTACGGGGTAAAATTTGCTAAAAAGTACTTCATTTCTTTTGTTCAAGGATTTAAAACACAATTCGTTAAGGGATATTCTAAACCAACGGATGTGAATTTTGTTTCACGTTTTATGGCTCCTGGGTATTTTAATTTTGCCTTGGGAACGGATTATATCAAGGACGATAATTTTTCCATTTTTGCCTCTCCAATGGCATCAAAAGCGACGTTTGTTTTAGACGATAGCCTTTCGACAATTGGTGCTTTTGGAGTTCTTCCTGGACAAAAAAATCGCTTAGAATATGGTGCATTTTTTAAAATGAAATTTAATCGCTTGTTGATGAAGAATGTAGAAATGAAGTCAAAATTGGAATTGTTCAGTAATTACACCAATAATCCACAAAATATCGATGTTAATGCGGAACTTATATTTATTTTTAGGGTGAATTCCTTATTCACCTCAAGTGCCCAATGGAATTTGATTTATGACGACGATATAAACATTAGAGACGTGAATGGTAATGTGGGCCCAAGAACTCAATTTAAGTCGGTTCTTGGTATTGGGATCTCGTACAAAGTTGAAAACAAAAAAAAATGAAAACGACAATTATATGCTTACTCTTGACTGTAGCAACTACTTCAAGAGCTCAATTGACAGCTAACAGGTGGCATGTTTTCGGCAAGGCAAGTGGAGGATTGATGGATTCTACAAATTTTTATAACATTGGGGCATCGGCTGAATACTTGTTTAGAGGTGGTCTTGCACTTACTTATAACCTCGAATACCAAAAGAGAGGTGATTTTCATCACCTTCACGGCTCGATGGGATCACTTGTCGGACCTCTTTTGATTATCTCAGGAATTGTTTTTGATGCGGCTTATAATCCTTTTGGATTTACAAATGGTTTATCATTGTCTCGTTGGACTACAATTGGCGGAATACTCATCGCAATTTTACCTGATGGGATATCCTATCATTTTCCAATAAATTATCATTGGGATTTTGCGCCATATGCCAATGTAGTTGGGGTTGATTATATATGGTCCAAAAAATGGAATTACAGAGAATGGAAATACGCAGCATCATTGGGCGGAAAGTTGACTTACTGGAATTTTAATGGCTTGACAGTTAATACTTTTTTGGAAGCTCGAAAGGTAGCCTCCACGGCGTGGGGAATCGGAGCGGGGCTAGGAATTGGGTATGCATTCGCACCTATTTCCGACTCCAACAAAGTGAAACTACCAACAATACGTTAATTGTTGGTAAAAAAAAGTCCTTGTTAATATTTTATTTTCTCTATGCCCTGATTAACAGGTAATTTTGTGGCGTGAAATTTTTCTTATTTTCAATACTTTTACTCACTTTTAAGTTACATGGGCAACTTAAAGCCATCTATAGCCAAGCTGATTATCCATTTTTATTGCATTTGCCTGCAGATTCTATTTTAAAGAGCAAGCCTCCTATTTTAATCTTTTTGCACGGAAGAAGTTTATCTGGCAGTAATTTGGACATGGTAAAACGTTATGGGGTTATTCACGAGATAGAAAAAGGCAGAAAAATCCCCGCGATTGTTGTGGCACCTCAAGTTCAAGCAGGGAAGTCTTGGGAACCTGAAAAGGTACTTTCCGTACTTCAATTTGTGCAAAAGACCTTTAATACAGACTCTAATCGCGTTTACATTACTGGCATGAGTCTTGGAGGATACGGAACGCTTGGATTTGCAGGAGCTTATCCTGAGATTGTTACTGCTGCTGTTGCTTTGTGTGGAGGTGGTAATACTAAGGACGGTTGTGATTTAGCACAGGTGCCCCTTTGGATTCAACATGGAACGAAAGATTATGCTGTGCCGATTTCAGAATCAGAAAAAATAGTTCGAGCCATTAAAAATTGTAATGGTGGAGAGAACCTAAAATATACTGTTCTCAATGGAGCAAGTCACGGCGCGTTGGAAAAAGCTTTTAGAACTGATGAGCTTTACAATTGGTTATTCCAATTCACCAAAGAACGTTAGGAAAACCAAACATCTGATATTACTTTTTGTCCTGCGAATTCATTAATTCGGTCAATAATTATTTGTTTTCCATGTAGTAGCTCCTCACGCATAACGGAAGAGTCAATTTTAAGAATTAGCTTATTGTTACGAATACTTATTTCCTTCGTTCGCTGTGCAACTGCAGGCCCCATCAAATCAGGCCAAGATTTCACAATATCCAATTCTTTCATTCGCGACTCCATTCCATAGGCTTTCATCAATCGGTCAATAACCTCTTTCAACGGTTGTCCCTCTCCATATCTTTTGTGATCCTCTGCCATTCGATAAAATTAAAGTAAATTGACAACTTCTGACTTGTCGACCATGAAAAGTTTCTTTACAGAAGGAATCTTAGATAACAAAGAACGCATGCGATCTTCATCCGTATCGGTTAAAAAAACTTGACCAAAATATTTGGTAGTTACCAGTGCGATCAATTTTTCCACACGCACTTGATCGAGTTTGTCAAAAATATCATCCAATAACAAGATTGGTGCAAACCCTTTTTGTTTTTTGATCCAATCAAATTGAGCGAGTCTCAGGGCAATAAGAAATGACTTTTGTTGACCTTGAGATCCGAATTTTTTGACGGGATAATTGGAAATGGTAAAGATTAGATCATCTTTATGAATACCGACATTTGTATACTGAGTGTATGCGTCTTTTTTTTCGGAAGCAAGCAAGGCTACTGAAAAATCTTGATCTGTTAATTGTGATTTGTAATGAATTTCCGTCTGTTCATTTTCATCAACGAGCTGACTGTAAAAGGCATTAAAAACAGGAATAAATTCTTTGAGGAAATCTTTACGCTTAGTATGCAACCTGTTTCCAGACTCTATTAAAGAAATATTCCATATTTCAATAGAGTCGCGATCGAAAAGTCGATGTTCATACATGTTTTTTAACAAAGCATTCCGTTGTTCAAGAACCTTATGATACTTAATTAAATCGTCGAGGTATTGCTTATCTAATTGCACTAAAATCCCATCTATCCATTTTCGTCTAGTTTCGCTCCCTTCCGAAATTAAGTCTATGTCGTAAGGTGAAATAAATACCACCGGAAACTTCCCAACATGATCAGAAAGTTTTTCGTATTCTTTTTTATTCAGTTTTACTGTTTTTTTTCCTCCAATTTTAAATGAGCATTGTTGACTGAATTTTTCCTTATCATGCAGCCAATCACCGAAAATACTGAAGAATATTTCTTCAAATTTTACATTTTGTCTGTCAATGGTATTAAGGTAAGATTTGCACATGCTGAGATAATGGATGGCATCTAAGATATTTGTCTTACCGCTGCCATTCTTACCTATAAAGGCGTTAATACCTTCACAAAGGTTAATTTCGGCAAAACTGTAATTTTTAAAAGAATGCAGTTGAATTCGTTCTAAGAACATGTCGACAAAGTTAGCAATTGATTTGATGCAACTTAATACTTACCTTTAACGTTTCTTATTTCAACCAACTTGTTAAAAATGAAGTACTTTTCAATTCTGTTAGTAATTATAGTTTCTTCCACTTATGTGACATTCGGGCAATTAATAATTGCAAACCAAGGCGGTACAGCTAGTGCGGTGGTAAATGCAATGGTTGGTGGAGGATTAACAGTAAGTAATGCGACTATAACTTGCCCATCGAATGCCTACGGTACATTTACTAATGGAGCAACAACTAATATAGGCATACCATCAGGTATCGTTTTAACAACTGGAAATGTAAATACATTAAATGGCTCAGGGGGTACTTTTTGGAGTGCAAATAATGGCACAACTTGTAATGATGCACAATTAGGTAGCTTGGAACCTCTAGCTGATTACGATTGCTGTATTTTGGAGTTTGATGTTGTACCTTCATGCACTACGTTGCGAATTCGTTTTGTATTTGGTTCAGAAGAATATCCTGAATGGGTCAGCGCTGGTTACAATGATGCTTTCGGTTTTTTTGTAACGGGACAAAACCCATCAGGAGGGAATTATAACAATACCAATGTGGCGACATTACCAAACAATACCACAATTGTGAGTATTGATAATGTAAACGCTAATACAAATTCAGCTTACTATGTTAACAATTCTACTGGAACGTCAAGTGTACTAGATGCATTTACAACTGTACTAACAAGAGATGTTGCTGTAACACCCTGTCAAACCTATCATTTTAAATTAGCAATTGCCGACGCGGGAGATCCAATTTTCGACTCAGGCGTATTTATAGATTTTTTAGATTGTATAAATTCGGTAACAGCAACTACCACAGTCACAGCAGCTTCATGCGCTGGAAATGACGGGACGGCAACTGCAAATGTGAGCGCAGGCTATCCACCTTATACTTATTCCTGGAATACAACACCTCCTCAGTCAACCGCTACCGCTACAGGGTTAGTACCTGGCACATATACTGTTACGGTTGACGACGCTGGAGCATGTACACCTCCGATTACGCAAACTGTTATAGTGGGATCGAGTGGTGCAACAACAACGCCTACCTTTACCCAAGTAGCACCGATTTGTTCAGGAGCTAGCTTTACACTACCAACATCTTCAAACAACAGTATCACTGGAACTTGGTCGCCGGCCACAAATAATACAGCGTCTACGACTTATACTTTTACACCTGCAGCAGGTCAATGCGCCACAACTACAACCATGACTGTAACTGTCAACCCACCGATAACCCCAACCTTTACTCAAGTAGCACCGATTTGTTCTGGAGCTAGCTTTACACTACCAACATCTTCAAACAACAGTATCACCGGAACTTGGTCGCCGGCCATAAATAATACAGCGTCTACGACGTATACCTTTACACCTACAGCAGGTCAATGCGCCACAACTACAACCATGACTGTAACTGTCAACCCACCGATAACCCCAACCTTTACTCAAGTAGCACCGATTTGTTCAGGAGCTGGCTTTACACTACCAACATCTTCAAACAACAGTATCACCGGAACTTGGTCGCCGGCCATAAATAATACAGTGACTACGACGTATACCTTTACACCTACAGCAGGTCAATGTGCCACAACTACAACCATGACTGTAACTGTCAACTCATTGATAACACCCACATTTACTCAACTCGGTCCTTATTGTCAAGGAAGTACTGTTTCGGCATTATCCAATACCTCTCTAGAGGGAATAACTGGCGTTTGGGGTCCTCCTGGAATTAACACCGCTGCAATTGGGACAACTACCTATGTATTCGTACCAAATGCAGGACAATGTGCGATTAATCAATCGATGATAATTACGGTTAATCCTTTGCTTACTCCTACGTTTACTCAGCAGTCTCCTATTTGCATTGGTGACAATTTTGTGTTGGCTACTCAGTCCAACAATGGAGTAAATGGTACATGGTCACCTGCGTTAGACAATACGACCACTACAACGTATACATTTACGCCCACATCAGGTCAATGCGCTTCTTCCCAAACAATGACTGTAGTTGTTGGTCCTCCAGCAACTCCAACCTTTAATTCTGTTGGACCCTTTTGTGTTGGGAACACGTTTGGGCTACCAACTACTTCTCTAGAAGGATTTACCGGAACTTGGTCCCCATCACTTAATAATCAGGCAACAACCAATTACACATTTACACCTACTGGTGGGCAATGTGCAGTGACAGGTTCTCTTCAAGTTGTAATAAATCCAAATCCCACAGTTCAAATAAATGAATCGCCAGAAATTTGTGAAGGGCAATCGACTATTCTTACAAGTATTGTTTCACAAAATGGAGGAACTTATAATTGGCAGCCAGGCAATTACAATGGTAATCAAATCACAGTTACACCAACACAAACAACCACCTACACGTTGACTTATACCCTGAATGGTTGTTCCAGTCAACCATTCAATGCAATTGTCACTGTTAATCCCAACATTCCTGTTGAGGCTGGCGTTAACATCTCAGTCTGTCAGGGTGCTCAAGTAACGTTAACAGCCACAGGAACACCGAATAATGTTTGGTCGGGAGGGGTTACAAATGGAGTTGAATTTGCACCTACTCAAACGGCAACCTATTATGTGACAGGAACAAGTGCATCCGGATGTGTTACAACTGATTCAGTAACCGTCACGGTAAATAATAACCCCATAATTAACGCTGGAAATCCACAGACTACTTGTATTGGCGATCTAGTTATACTTGAGGGTAGCGGAGCAGGTATTGGAGGTTCCTATTCATGGAATAATGGTGTGAATGATGGACAAGCCTTTACAGTTAATGGAACGGCTACATATACAGTTACGGGGACAGATATTAACGGTTGTTCGGGAACTGCTTCAGTTTTAGTCACGGGTCTCCCAATACCAGTGGCACAATTTACGGCCAATCCTACAATAGGCGATATTCCATTGACTGTAGACTTTACGAACAATAGTTTGAATGCCTCAAATTATGTTTGGGATTTTGGAAATGGTCAAGGCACAATTGTACAAAATTTGAATAATCAACAATCAGTTTATTCAACTTTGGGGGAATACACAGTCTGGTTGGTCGCATCAAATGGTATTTGTGCTGATTCAATGGCTGTATTAATTACAGCAACTGCAAATCCCTGGATTTTTGTTCCGAACGTGTTTACACCGAACGGTGATAATACCAATGAAACTTGGATGATTGACACAAAAAATATGCAAACCATAGATTTAATAATTGTAAATCGCTGGGGTAACCTTATGGCAAAAATTGAGGACTTGAATGGTGGATGGGATGGTAAAACACCCGATGGTTCTGATGCTTCGGATGGTACATATTTTTATAAGTTTAAAGCCAAAGCTATAAACGGTGAAGAATTTTCAGGACACGGATTTCTTACGCTTATTCGCTAAATGGTTAAAAATACGAAAAGTAATCAGGAATATATTCGCTCCGCTGAGTAAGTAAATAACTATTCTTAAATCAGTATTTGCTTTTTGATTATCGACTAATTTATCTACCTGCAAGTTAGCTGTTAATTTAGTTCTTTCTGCGTCAATTATGCGTTTTAATTCGTTAATTTTATAAGTAGCACTCGAATCTTCAAGTTCGGTTTGCATGAATAACAAGACGTCTTCTTGCATGGAAAATAGTCTATTTGTTTTTGCAATCTGATATGCCGAGTCAAGGAATTTTGTAGATATTTTCCTATCAGTTTCAACATAAAATCCGGCTAAATTGAAATATGCCTCAGATAACTTCAGTGGATGCCCATTGTTTTTCTGCAAGCTAAGGATTTTTAAAAATAGTTGTTCAGACTTTTCATTATCTTCCTCATAAAATGCAATAATTGCTTGATTTGTCAATGCTTGTATATAGCTAGTTGGGTTTTTTGATTTTCCAGCATAATATTGTTGCTCTCTAGCATATTTAATTGCTAGTGGGATATCCTCCTTTGTTAAGTATAAATCAACAAGAGCGGCGTATGCATTTCCGAGTGCTTCAAATTTTTGATACTTTTTCAAAACACCAATATAGTGATGCAAGTGTTGAAGCCCTAGGTCATAGTTTTCCTGCTCTGTATATAATTTTGCTAAATTAATTTCAGGAAGTACACCGAATAATTCATTACCAGTTTTAGCTCCTGTCTCCATAGCGTTGAGATAATATGATTTGGCTTCATACCTATTCCCAGATAGTTGAAAAGCAATACCTATTTCGTTTAAAATTTTTGATAATAACTCAAAATCTTGCCATTGAAAAAAATAACTTTTAGCTATTCTTAGGTGTTCTATACCTGCTTCAAAAGATCCAATACGCGTTAGATAAGATCCTGAAATTAGGTGATAAACTGAGGCATCGTATACACTGTGTTGATAATTAGTGCGCATACTAAGAGCAAGTAATTTGCATGAATCAAGGTCATTTTGTATGTAGCGTTCCCATTTTGCCAATGGGTGTTCGGAAGTGTTTGAGAAATATTGACGTGTTGCTTGCAACGACCATCCGTAGAACAAAAAACTACTGGCTAGAAAAAGTTGAAATATAAGTTTGTTCAATGTACTCTGTGTGTTCTTTGCAAGGATAGCGAACAATCCTTACTTTTGCAAGAAATAATTCGCATATGTCCAACGCATTTTTTAACGTTCCGGTAGCTAAAAATGAACCGGTAAAATCTTACGCTCCAGGTTCCGCTGAGCGTAACTCACTTTTAGCCAAATACCAAGATATGTATGGTCAAGAACCGATTGATGTTCCCATGTATATTGGTTCAGAGGAAGTAAGGACATCATCTAAAAAGAAATTAACTAGCCCCCACGATCATCAAAAAGTATTAGGCTATTATAATGTAGGCGACCAAATGCATGTGGAAAAAGCCATAGAACGAGCCCTTGAAGCAAGAAAATTATGGGCAGCAACTCCATGGGAGGATCGAGCGGCAATATTCTTGAAAGCTGCAGATTTATTGGCAGGCCCATTTCGTGACAAAATGAATGCTGCTACAATGTTGGCTCAATCAAAAAATGTTTTTCAAACAGAGATTGATGCCGCTTGTGAGTTGATCGATTTCTTTCGATTCAATGTGCAGTACATGACGCAAATATATAAGGAACAACCAGAATCGCTTCAAGGAATGTGGAATAGATTGGAATACCGTCCATTGGAAGGATTTGTTTTTGCCTTAACCCCTTTTAATTTTACCTCAATTGCTGCCAATCTTTGTGCGGCTCCAGCAATGATGGGTAATGTGATCGTATGGAAACCAGCAGAATCTCAAATATACTCTGCACAAGTCATTATGGAGTTATTTCAGGCGGCAGGAGTTCCTCACGGTGTTGTGAATATGGTCACGGTAAGTGGACAGATAGCTGGGGAAGTCATTTTCAAACACAAGGATTTTGCGGGATTACATTTTACAGGATCAACTGGGGTATTTAGAAATCTTTGGAGACAAATAGGAGATAATTTGGAGAATTACCGAGGATATCCGCGTATCGTTGGCGAAACCGGGGGTAAGGACTTTGTCATTGCACACAAGTCTGCTGTCCCTGCCGAGGTTGCTACGGCATTATCTAGAGGGGCTTTTGAATTTCAGGGACAAAAATGTTCTGCGGCTTCAAGGGCTTATGTTCCAGACAATATTTGGCCAGAGGTTAAACGCATTTTTGTGGAGCAAGTATCATCTTTCAAAATGGGAACTCCGGATGACACTTCAAATTTCATCAATGCTGTCATTGATGAAAAAGCATTTGATAAAATATCAGGTTATATTGATTATGTGAAATCTCAACCTGATGCAGAAATAATCACAGGGGGAAATTATGACAAATCCAAAGGATATTTCATCGAGCCAACAACTGTGGTAACAACGAACCCAAAATTCCGCACGATGTGTGAAGAAATCTTTGGGCCAGTTCTTACAATATATGTTTATCTAGCTGATGAGTTTGAACAAACTTTAGAGTTGGTTGACCAAACTTCAGAATATGCACTCACCGGATCTATCCTTTCTCAAGACCGTTATGCCATCAATTTGGCTACAAAGAAATTGGAAAACGCGGCCGGAAATTTTTATATCAACGACAAGCCTACTGGTGCCGTGGTAGGGCAACAGCCGTTTGGCGGAGCAAGGGGTTCAGGAACCAACGATAAAGCAGGAGCTTCCTTGAATTTATTGCGTTGGGTCTCTGCAAGGACAATCAAAGAGACTTTCGTACCACCCACAGATTACAGGTATCCTTTCCTTGGTGGATAAGTTCCTTTGTTTATTTTTTTGCTCCATACGGAGTTGATTGAATGGAAAATTCCTAAATTTAGGTTGTTAAACGATGAATAAAACAACTCTTTTTGATGGGACAAAGGTATTTTGTATCAAAAAACCTGAAGCAAAGATGCTGGATCATCACGTAGATGGTTATTTACAAAATGGGATTTCCATTAATGATGGCGACGTTGTATTTGATGTCGGAGCAAATATTGGAATTTTTGGTGTTCGTGCCATCCAAAAAGCCGCAAATGTTGAGGTGCATTGTTTTGAACCTATTCCTGCTATTGCCTCTGTTTTAAGGAAAAATGCTGAGGCACATGGCAGCGGAAGATTTCATGTTCATCAATGCGGGGTTTCATCGGATAATGCGACTGCAACCTTTACTTACTTTCCCAATACACCGGCCTTATCGACGCTACATCCTGAGCAATGGGATGACAATCCTGGAGCATTCAAAGATGCAGTAAAAGGAACAATGAAGAATCCTCCTGATGGAATGAAATGGATGAAATGGATTCCCACAGCTTTTTCCGGTTTTATTGCCTCCTATTTAGTGAGTGGAAGCCAGAAAGTGACATGTGAACTAAAGCCATTATCAGAGATTATTACTAAACAAAACATCTCGAAAATAGACCTCTTAAAGATTGATTGTGAAGGTGCAGAGTGGGATGTTTTACTTGGAATTAACGACCAGCATTGGCCAATAATTAAGTCGATAGTTGTTGAGGTTCATGACCTCAATGGACGCCTGGAAAAAATGAAAGAACTTTTGATATCAAAAGGTTTTACAAACCTTCATGCCGAAAGAGAAGCCGGATTAGAACAAACACCAATGTATAACTTATTTGCTCAGCGTTGATGGATGCCTCTACTGCAGCATGGGGAACAGCTCTGTTACTTATAGGTTCGAATGCCTTTGGTTTTTTGTATTCTTATGTTGTTTTGAATACAAACCTTTTTGCCAAATATCGCATTCAGTCTAAACCCTATAAAAGGGGTTTGTTTTGGAGTAGGATGCCCTTATTTCTTTTTAATTTAAGCACATTAATTCTTTTATCGTCTTTTGGAGCATATGTGATGTTCGATTTTTTTGAATCCTCTTGGCCTGCTTGGTGGGTAATACCTCTTCAAGTGCTGGTTGCATTTATACTCGACGACATTTGGTTTTATGCCTATCATCGTTCATTGCATGAGAATAAGTACCTTTTGAAGAATGTTCATTCCATTCATCATAGAGCCACAACCCCATTTCCTTTAGAATACCTTTATGCACATCCCCTTGAATGGATGACGGGTGCACTTGGCCCAGTTATTGGTTTTGGGGTAATTATGCTCGTTATGCCTGTAAACATTTATGCATTTTGGATTTTTGGCCTGCTGCGAAATCTGCATGAAATACACATTCATAGCGATCTAGAATTACCCATTTTAAGTAAAATCCCTTGGATAAGTAAAACGAAACATCACGATGATCATCACGCCAAACTGACAGGTAATTATTCCTCAACCTTTCCTTGGATGGATAAACTATTTAAAACAGATTTTTAAGATGAAATCAATAATTTTGCTCAATATTTTTCTATCCGCTATTTTTCAACTAACTGCCCAAAAAACAGTCGACCTCACCGTCAAAATTACTGGACTACAAAATCAAAAGGGGTTGATAGAAATTGCACTTTACAATGATCCAAAAAAATTCCCGAAAGTTGGTCAAACCATGAAAATGGTTAGGTTAAAACCAACTGGTAAAGAAATTACCTATGTCTTCAATGACTTAAAACCAGGGAAGTATGCAGTATGCACGTTTCATGACGAAAATTCTAATAAAGTATGCGATAAAAACATGATAGGAATTCCAACAGAGGCTTTTGCTTTTTCCAATAATTTTCGTCCGGTTATCTCTGTTCCAACTTTTGAGCAATGTGCAACCACCGTCGACAAGGATAAATCATTGAATATTAAAATGGTTTATTAGTTCTAATGGATGAATTTATGTTTATTTTAGGTGTAATGGCCCAACAATATTGTTAATTTTGTAACGTCTCTAAGGGGTGTCTATGTATTTAGACTGAGATCATACCCATTGAACCGGATCAGGTTAGTACCTGCGGCGGGAAGATGACAAGAGCTAAAGATGTTTAACCATCAAGAATTGGCCCCTTGTTCTTGTTTTATATTTGCACATGAAAACAAGAATTATTGGATTACTCGTATGCAACCTACTTGCTATAAAAATAGTTGCTCAAATCAATCTTTATGGAACAGTAAGAGACGCAAGTGGTAAAGGTTTACCAGCTGTTCAAATATCCTTTATGGATTATCAATACCAAACCTATACAGATTTATCGGGTGGTTTCGTGTTAAAAAACTTAAGAATTCCAGGAGATAATTGGACGTTGTATTTCAATCTAAATGGCTACAATGAACAGATATACAATGTGTCCAAGTCCGATTTGAATAAAAGTATAGAGGTTACGTTATTTTCGAAAACTCGAAACTTGGAGGAGATATCCGTCAATGCATTACGTCAAAATTCCATAAAGTCCTCATCGACAATTTCTTCTTTTAAAAAGAAAAATTTTGGACAAGATATTCCGTTTCTTCTTGAGGAAAATCCCTCAGTGGTTACTACTTCAGATGCCGGTGCCGGTGTAGGGTATACTGGAATTAAGGTGAGAGGTGTAGATGCATCAAGAATTAATGTCACTATAAATGGAATTCCAGTTAACGATCCTGAATCGCACGATGTTTATTGGGTCAACATGCCTGACTTAGCATCGTCAATTGAAAATTTACAACTTCAACGTGGAGTCGGATCTTCTACCAATGGAGCAGGTGCCTTTGGAGCTAGTGTGAATATCAAAACGAATAATATTAGTAATGATCCCTTTGCAGAGGTGGACAATTCCTTTGGATCCTTTCGGACAATGAAAAATTCCATCAAAGCAGGCACGGGAATGTTGAATAATAAATTTTCCATGGAAATGAGGTTGTCTCGAATCAAGTCAAACGGTTATATTGACAGGGCAAGTTCTGATTTAAGTTCTTATTACCTTGCCGGTGCTTATGTAGGCGAAAAAACTGTTGTGAAAGCAATTGCCTTCAGCGGAAAAGAAATTACTTACCAAGCATGGTATGGAACTCCAGAGAGTAGAATTAACGGTGATGTAAATGCCATGAATTCATATGCAGATAGAAATTATTTGGACTCAGCAGATAGAGCAAACTTATTGAATTCAGGTAGAACATATAATTTCTACACCTACGAGAATGAGGTTGATAATTACCAACAAGACAATTACCAATTTCACGTTAACCATCGGTTTAATCGTGGGTGGTATTTAAACGTGGCAGGCCATTACACCTATGGTAGAGGTTTTTATGAGCAGTACCGGAAGGAGGATGAACTTTCAGACTATGGTTTAGATAATATTACTTTTGGACAAGATACAGTTAACACTACTGATTTAATAAGAAGACGTTGGTTAGCCAATCATTTTGTTGGTGCCGTTTATTCGCTCAATGGTCAAATTAATAATTTAAAAACATTTCTCGTCTTTGGAGGTGCGACTAATACATATTTAGGCGAACATTTTGGTGAGATTGTATGGGCTAGATTTGCTTCTTCAAGTGAAATACGTGATAGGTATTACGACAATAACGCACAAAAAACTGAGACCAGTCACTATTTAAAAACAAGTACAAATCTGACTCAGAATTTAACATTTGGTTTAGATTTAAACTATAGGTTTGTTCATTATCAATTTCTTGGTATTGATGAGGTTAATGGAAGTCTTATGGATTTACAACAAACGATACCTTTTCATTTCTTCAACCCAAAAATGTCGCTGAATTATACCTTGGATAGCAAACAACAACTTGTCGCAAATATTGCCCGATCAAATCGAGAGCCTGTTCGTAGAGATTTCAGAGAGTCTACCCCTGTAAATAGACCCCAACATGAAACATTAACGGACATTGAATTAGGCTATCAATATCGAACAAAGAATAGTAATTTAACTCTAAATGGCTATTTCATGGATTATACAAATCAATTGATTTTGACAGGACAAATAAACGATGTGGGTGGCTACACTCGAACCAATGTTAAGGATAGCTATCGTGCGGGTATTGAAGTGAGTGGTAGTGCAAGATTAAGATCTTACATTTCCGTTCAAGGCGCCCTAACGCTGAGTGCAAATAAAATAGCTTCTTTCACTGAATTTATTGATGATTATGACAATGGCGGTCAAGCACAAATTCTACATGAAGGTGCGGACTTGGCTTTTTCACCATCAATTATAGGTAATGCAGGATTTAAACTTGTGCCAGTTGAAAATCTTACCATTCAATGGATGTCAAAATATGTGGGACGACAGTTCTTAGATAATACCTCAAATAAGGCAAGAAGTTTGAATCCTTTTACATTTTCAAATGTTTCTTTTAATTATCAATTGAAAACCACTTGGACAAAACAATTGCTTTTTGGCTTGCAGCTTAATAATATCTTTAACGCGATGTATGAAAATAATGGATATACCTTTTCATATATCTATGGTGGAGAGACTGTTACCGAGAATTTCTATTACCCACAAGCAGGATTTAACTTGATGGGAAGAATTTTAATCGGATTTTAAAAGGTAATTTTTCTAACTTTATAAAAAATTGAAACCATGAAATATTACCTTTTACCCTGTTTATTTATTTTATTTAATTTCACTGTCATTTCTCAGAAAATGTATAACGGACAGTGGGGAGGAATGGATTTTGGAATGATGACAACGGGACGTGCCGATGAATGGAAAAATAACATTCCGCAATCCTCATCTTTCAGTTTGAATTTGTTTGAATATAAATTGCCAATTTTTAAACAATATTTGGGTTTCACGACAGGTTTAGGGCTGAATTTTAAGACATTTACTTTTGATGATAAATATACAATGGTATCAAATGACACAAGCGTTTCGCTCGTTACGGGTAATCCTACCCTTTTTGATCCTACAGGGGTGGTGAAAAATTCACGTATAAATCTTGGTTATTTTCAAGTGCCTTTATTACTTGATTTTGCAATGAAACAACGGGAGAAGAAATCATTTTATGTAGCGGCAGGTGTTGTTGGTGGTGTGCGCATGTATGCCAATTATAACCTTCGCGGCAAGTATGCCGATGGTGACCGTTTTAATAACACGATGACCGATAACAAAAAGTTCCACAGTAATCTATGGAATTTGGAAGCTATGCTAAGAATTGGTTATGGCGCCTTTGGATTGTATGGTTCGTATAACTTAACAAGTTTATTTCATACAGACGCAGCCCCGAGTATAGCTCCAATTGTTTTTGGATTCACTTTTAATGTTGATTACGCGGAAGAGGATGGAGAAAAAGAAAAGGATGATATAGATTTCTAATCGTAGTGAATGTATTCCCAATCTTTGGGATTGTTTCCAGCTAGCCACTCTCTCACTGACATTTTTCTTTTTCCTTCTGGTTGAATTGTTCGAACCAATACCGACCCTTGTTCACATGGAAAAATTAATCCATCTTCAAAGGACTCAATACCCGAATATAATGCTGGAATAGCAGTTGCATCGAAGATTTTAAAAGTTGAATTAACCCCTTTTGTCCTGTTATGAAGGCGACACCATGCTGCTGGATAGGGCGAAAGTCCTCTTATTAGTTGTTCAACGTTCCGAAAATTAGCCTTCCAATTTATTTCACAAGTTTCTTTAAATATTTTTGGCGCGTGCGGGGCATTTTTTGCCAATGTCTCATCTTGTTCCATAGAATTTATGGTTCCATCATCCAATTTATCCAACGTTTCAATGGTTAGCTGAGCTCCCGTAACCATTAATTCGTCATGTAGTTCTCCAGCAGTTGAGGTTTTGTGAATAGGGACCCTACGTTGCATTAAAATATTTCCTGTATCAATGACCTCATTGATAAAAAAAGTAGTGACTCCTGTTTCATTCTCTCCGTTGATTATTGCCCAATTAATTGGTGCTGCTCCTCTGTAGCTAGGCAATAAGGAAGCATGCAAATTAATGGTGCCTTTTTTTGGCATTGCCCATACTTCCTTAGGTAACATTCGAAAAGCGACAACAACAAAAATATCAGCCTCTAAGTTTTGAAGTTTAACTAAAAAATCAGCATCTTTTAGTTTTTCTGGTTGAAGAATTGGAATATTCAATGAGGCAACACGTTCTTTTACTGCACTTTGTTTAAGTTGAAGTCCCCTTCCGGCAGGCTTATCAGGGGCCGTAACTACACCTACAATCTCGTGTTTACTTTTTAGCAGCGCATCTACTATTCCAACTGCAAAATCTGGTGTACCCATGAAAACTACGCGCATATCAAACTTTTTTATTTTTCCAATTAACAGTTCTCAAATATCCAAGAGATAAAACCCCCAACGATAGAAAATAAATGTACTCAACCGTCCAAATCCAAAATACATCAGCTTCCCAAATTACGATTAACAAATAACTAGCTATTGAATAAATAACAACAGTGGAAAGTTCAATTAACATAGAATGAAGGGTGTTACCACTTCCGTGAATTGTCTGAAAATAGACGGAAACAAAGCCAAATATTAGAATTGACCCAACGATAAATTGGAGAATTTCAGCGCTTTTTTCCAGATATTCCTCTTTTGGATTGATCAATTTAATTAAGGTTTCTGGATAAAAGATAGCACCGTGAAAACTCACAAGTAAAAAGCCAACTGTAAGGAACTGAATGCGACGTTGAATTTTAGGTATTTCTTCAGCCCTATTTGCACCTAAGTATTGAGAAATATAAGTTTTTTTAGTGCCTGCAAATCCCCAAATGGGTACAAATGCTAAGAAGTAAATTGAACGAATATTTTGCGAAACGGTCAAGTCGAATTGGCCCTTTCGTTCTAACCAGGTGAAAAATAGCGTCCATGTCGCCAATGCAAGAAATCCTTGCAGCATCAGTGGACTACCAATTTTAAGTAGCTCTTTCATGGATCGAAAATTAAATGAGAAATGGCGAAAAAGCTTCAAATTTCTCGCTTCCGATGATAATAACAGAAAGATTACTAAAAATAACATACCAAAGCCATCGGCTAAAGTTGAGGCTAATGCGGCACCTTCTAGGCCCATTTCGGGAAATCCAAGTTTACCAAAGATTAACCCATAATCTAGAAAAACATTACTTAACGCTGTAATTATGGCAGAAATCAGGACGACCCAACTTTTTCCTTTTGCAAGAAAAAAAGCTTGAATAGAAACCGTCAAAAAAGCAAAAAACAAGGCGAAACTTCTAATTTGTATAAATTCACCTTGTAAGGAGGCAATTACTTGATTTTTAGAATAAGCAATTACTTGCTCTGGCATAAAAAAATATAAAATAATAAATAAAAGGATTGCCAAAAGTAAATTAGTTATGACCGCAGTGCCAAATACTCTTCCTATGCGAGAAGGTTGATTAGAACCAAAACGTCTTGCAATGATAATTTGTGCCCCATCGCCCATCCCCAATAGACACATGTACATTGTTATATATAGTAAACCTCCATTTCCAACTGCATCAAATGCCTCCGTTGAATACCGACTGATAAATGCTGAATCAGTTATCATCACTAGGGATTGAATAAACCCTGAAATCATCATGGGGATAGCTACCTTTAAAATTTGCTTGTAACTAATGTCCAGAATCATAGTACTTGTATTACAAGACCTTTTAAATATTCCCCTTCAGGATGAAAAGCATTTATAGGGTGGTCAGCCGGTTGATGTAATTGTTCTAAAATCTTAACATCTCTTCCAGCTTCAATTGCTGCAGCTATCACAGTATGTGTGAATAAGGTCTTTTCGACTACCTGTGAACACGAAAAAGTAAAAATAATTCCTCCTGATTTTATTTGTTTAATGGCATATGCGTTGAGTCGCTTATATCCTTGAATTGCCTGATGTCGCTTATCCCTGTGTTTGGCAAATGCCGGAGGATCTAATACAATTACATCAAAATCTTCAGGTAGCTTTTTTATATAATCCATGGCATCGGCCACTACAGAAACATGTTCTCCTGAGAAAGTATTTATGCTTAAGTTGTTTTCCGTAAGTTCAATAGCTTTCTTGGAAGCATCTAAGGAATGAACAAGTAATGCTCCTTTAGCGAGTGCATGAAGAGTAAATCCTCCTGAGTAGCAAAATGTGTTTAGTACTTTTTTATTCGTAGAATACTTCCCTAAAAGCAATCTATTTTCCCGCTGATCAATAAAAAAACCTGTTTTTTGACCAGTAATCCAGTCTATATGATAAGAAATACCATTTTCTAAAGCAACATGAGGCATTGGGCATTGTCCATGAAGGTATTCATCCTTTATCCCAGGCGCACCAGGTAGGCTGTCAGATGATTTTGAATAAATAGCAAATAATTGTTCTCCTAAAATATGGAGTAAAGCCTCTTTTATTTCGTTTAAGTGCTTATACATGCCAAAAGAATGACATTGCACCACCGCTACACCGGCATAAAAGTCGATTATTAGACCCGATAATCCATCTCCCTCTCCATGGCAAAGTCGAAAAATTGTATTATCCCGTGACAATAAACCCATCGAAAGTCTTGCGGAAAAGGCTTGTTTCAGCTTCATTTCAAAGAATGACGTATCAATTACTAGATCTTTAAATGATAGCATTCTAACTGCAATGGTGGCATGCTGAAAATGACCAATCCCCAAGAGCTTCTTATTAGCATCATAAACGGTTGCCAAATCACCATCTTCGAGCGCATCATCCACAAGATCTATTGCCCCTGAAAAAACCCAAGGATGTTTTCTAAGTAGGGAATGTTCTTTACCTTTTTTGAGAATAATCCTGGGATAATGCATTGTGCAAATGTACGCAGCATAAGTTATTATCACGATTTTTTTAGTTGGTTTTACAAGAGAATTTTTTGTAATTAGTCTACATAGGGTACAATTGATCCCTTTTATTTATATTTGAATTAATGAATAAATTATCCTTTTCAATATTGTTTACAGGGACAATAGTTCTGCTGTACCTCTTAAATTTTATTTTCGCGGATGGATTTAATGGGGGAGCTGATACCATTTCTCATTTCCATATTTCTAAATATTCATGGGTATATCCTGCTCTTTTTATGGACCAATGGGGGAAGCTTGTTTTCAATATATTGATGTCACCTTTTGCAAATATGGGTTTCAAAGCAGTTGCTTTTGTTAATGTATTATTGATTTTTATTAATGCAATTATAGCTTATCGCATTGCTCAGCGTCTTAATATTAGGAATCCACATTGGGTAGTATGGCTTTATTTACTCACACCAATTGTCATTGGAAATTCGTATTCAAGTCTTACAGAGCCTATTTGCTCTTTATTTCTTTCGGGATTTATTTATTTAGCGATCAAGGAAAAATGGGTACTTGCTTCACTTTGTTTAAGTTTTATGCCATTTGCAAGAAGTGAAGGTTTTGTAATTGTTTTACTTGTGGTCATCTTTTTCGTATTCACAAAACGATTTAGGTATATTCCATTTTTATTGGTGGGGACATTTATTTTTAACTCGATTGGTTTTGCAATGACAGGACTTCCTATGTGGATTTTTCAAGCAAATCCATATATTCATACAGATATTACGGTATATGGAAGTGGTACATTTTATCACTTCTTTATGGCTGCAATTCCCATTTTCGGATTTGTTTTTATTCTACTTGTAATGCATTCCTTTCGCCTGATTAAGCATATTAAAATACTTTTTAAAAGCGCATCTTGGCAACTGAATGATCAAATTTGGTTTTGGATAATTTTAGGGTCCTTTTGGGGATATTTTCTTGCACATGTAGTTCTTTGGTGGTTTGGTATGTGGGCATCTCTCGGTTTGTTACGTGTTATGTTTGTCATTTGTGTCCCTGCAGCCTTGTTAATTATAAAAGAAATAGAGTTACTAGAAAACAGATATTCATCATTTAAAAGCCAGAATTTTAAGGCGGTATTTTGGATACATATTTTGGCATTACCGTTTATCATACGATTATTCCCATTGCAAGAAATAGAAATATTTCCGCCGAAAGGAGTAGAAGAAAAAACGGTTGATGAGTTTATTACTAAATTTAAGGAGGTTGAGGTTTGGGATACTTGTAAACTTTATACGGGACATCCATACATACTTTTTAAGTTGGAAAAAGATCCTTTTGATACCATGAAGTCTGCAAATCTTTGGGATTGGAAAAAAGCAAAAAAGGGAGATCTAATTGTCTGGGATGGTCACTTTGGTCCAAATGAACACAAAGTCCCTTTAAAAGCCATTGATAGCGATAGGTCATTTAAGTTACTCCTTAATGTTGAGCCGGAAATAGAATTTTACACACTCAATAATAGTAAATTCTGTGTACGTTTGTACCAAAAACAATAATTATGGCTAGTAGACGAGATTTAAAAAAGAAAATAAACCAATTTATTTTGGCAGATGTAATTGATGAATGCATATACCTTGAGGAACAAAATCCTAATTTAGCTGAGAAATGTGATAAGGTTATTGACGAGGCAGTTGGGTTTTATAACGCAATGATGACTAGCATCAATCAAGCAAAAACTAAAGCAGATTTCAGGGAAATTCACAAAAGATTTGAAGCGCGAGTAGATGAATTTGTTGATGCATTAAACAATATTAATGCTTGAAAAATCCAAATTAATAAAAGCATACAAATTTTACCTGTTGGTATGTCTTGGATTTTTGTTTATTTTCTTATCCATATTTTTTACAGCCAAACTTGAACAAAGCTATATTCTAGGCGGTTTCATGATTCTTCTTTGGGTTTTTGAAATTATACCCATTTATGTAACTGCTTTATTACCTTTGCTTCTAGCAACACCGTTGGGCCTTCTTACCCCTACTGATTTAGCTTTGTCCTATGGAAATAGCAATGTTTTCCTTTTTTTTGGTGGGTTTGTTATGGCTTTGGGTCTTGAAAAGTGGGGCGTTCACGAACAAATTGCGAGAAGAATTATCGCAATAGTTGGGGACGCTAAACCAAAAGTGCTTTTAGGATTTATTCTAAGTACCGGTTTATTGAGTATGTGGATTTCTAATACTGCCACTACCTTAATGATGCTACCCATGGCAATTGCAGTTATTCAATCTATGCCAAAACATCACCAAGATTCAAAATTTTCGTTGTTTCTCATGTTATCAATAGCCTATGCAGCTAGTATTGGCGGTATGGCAACCCTAGTTGGATCACCTCCGAATACTCAAATGGCAGCAATAGTTGAACAAAATTTCCAAACAACCATTTCCTTTTGGGATTGGATGAAAATAGGAATCCCAATAAGTTTAACACTACTTTTATTGATGTATGGTTATTTTTATTGGGCATTAGGAAAAGAACGTAAAGACCTGCATGATTTCAACTTGAAAAAAACACCATGGTCAGCGGAGCAACTAAAAGCGATAATAATTTTTTTAGTAGTCGTGTTTTTATGGTCCTTTCGAGAATTTATTATTGAGTTTTCTGGGATAATCTACAAAGATGAAGTTCCAGCAATTTTAGGAGCAATTCTTATGTTTATTATTCCAGATAATTCAAAGAAAGGTAACCTGTTATCATGGAAAGACACAGAACAATTGCCTTGGGGCATCTTGTTACTTTTTGGTGGAGGATTAGCTCTAGCAGCTATTTTTGAAAAAAATGGCGTTGTAACTAGCATGACGGGAATTTTTAATGCATATGCCGAGGCCAGCGTTTTTGTTTTACTTGTCCTCGTGGTATTTATAGGAATATTTATCACAGAAATAATGTCTAATCTAGCCTTGGTAACTCTCTTTGTACCTATCGTTGGCGCATTTTCGCTAGCTCAGGGAATTCCTGTATTACAACTATGTATACCTTTGACGTTGGCCGCGAGTTGTGCATTTATGTTACCCGTCGGTACACCTCCAAATGCAATTGTTTTTTCATCAGGCCTAATCAGAATGCATCAAATGGTTAAAATTGGGTTTATTCTCAATATTATTTCGATGGCAGTAATTGCAATTATGTCATATATTCTTTTGAATTAAGTTTTATATTCAGGAAAAGATTTTCTTATTATTTTGAAAGTAATTTTTTAAGCGTATATCTGTTTTATTTTTATCTTTAGTTCACAAGTTTTAATAATTTAAGTATTATGTCAGATTTCCCTTGGTTAAAGAGTTACCCAGAGTTCGTCAATCATTCCGTCTCCTTGGATAAGTATCAAAATATTGTTGCAATATTTGATGAGGCTGTTGCAAAATTCGGTAATAAAACAGCTTTTAAAAACATGGATGTTAGCCTTACGTTTAATGAAGTGAGTGCACATGTTGACAGCTTGGTGTGGTATTTACAAAACAAAACAAATCTCAAAAAAGGTGATCGAATTGCGCTTCAAATGCCTAATTTATTGCAATTTCCAATTACCATTTTTGCCTGTTTAAAAGCAGGTCTTGTCATCGTAAATACAAATCCGTTATACACTGCGGAAGAAATGCGTCATCAGTATAAAGATTCGGGAGCTAAAGCAATCATCATTCTTGAAAATTTTGCATTCAACCTTGAGAGCATATTGAAGGATACTGAAATCGAAACGGTTATTGTGACTACTATTGGAGATATGTTGGGGGGGCTTAAGGGTACACTAACAAATTTCGTCGTGAGAAAGATAAAAAAAATGGTCCCAGCATATTCCTTACCGGGGTCGATTTCTTTAAAAGGTGTTTTGAACGAAAATAAAGGCAAAAAAGGTCAAAATGTAACTATTGCATGGGATGACTTAGCATTTTTACAGTATACGGGTGGAACAACAGGAGTCTCCAAAGGAGCCTCTTTATCTCATGGTAATTTATGTGCAAACGTTCAACAAGTTGAAGAATGGATTGGGCATGTTTTTAAAGATGGAGAAGAAACTATTATAACGGCTTTGCCATTGTACCATATTTTTGCGCTGACAGCAAATTGTATTGTCTTTTTCCGCTACGGAGCAACTAATGTACTCATTACCAATCCTAGAGATATGAGGGCTTTCTGTAAAGATTTGAAGAAAAATCCTTTTTCAATTTTGACAGGAGTAAACACGTTGTTCAATGGATTATTGAATCAAGAAGCTTTTCGAACGTTGGATTTTTCAAAACTTAAACTTTCCTTAGGAGGAGGCATGGCAGTTCAGGATGCTGTTGCAGAACGGTGGGAAAAATTGACAAATAGCCCCTTACTCGAGGCCTATGGGTTATCTGAGACAAGTCCAGCAGCAACGATTAATCCGATCAATGGAACCCATAGAAGAGGATCAATCGGTTTACCGCTTCCAAATACAGATATCAGGTTATTCAATGACGAAGGGAAAGAAGTTAGTGTCGGAGAACCTGGTGAAATCGGAATTAGAGGGCCTCAAGTAATGAAGGGTTATTGGAATAGGTCAGAGGAAACAGCCAAGTGTATGTTAGGCGATTACTTTTTGACCGGAGATATTGGTGTAATGGAAGCGGATGGGTTCTTTAAAATAGTTGACCGTAAAAAAGAAATGGTGTTGGTTTCTGGCTTTAATGTTTATCCAAATGAAGTAGAAAAAGCAATTTCGGAGAATGAAAAAGTTTTGGAAGTAGGCGTGCGAGGAGAAAAGAATGCGGATGGAACAGAATTTGTGAAAGCGTTTGTTGTTAAAAAAGATCCTTCTTTAACAGCTGAAGAGGTAATTAATGAGTGCAGAAAACAGTTGACGGGATACAAAGTTCCTAAGGAAGTTGTATTTCGGGAGGAGCTGCCAAAATCAAATGTCGGTAAGATCTTGCGAAGATTGCTGAAATAAAAAAGTCCCGAGAATTCTCGGGACTTTTTTATTCTAGTTAAATAGTATTTACTGCTTTTTTGACTGGCAGCAAGACTTTTGTTGGGTAGAAGAGCAAGATTTGCTCTCTGCAGCACAACATGCCTTTTTCTTCTTTTTCTTTTTCTTATCGTCATTTTTCTTAACGAATTCAACTCCATTTGCTGCAGCAAAAGAAGTAGTTGCAATTGAACCTACAAAGGCTGTCAATGCGAATACTAAAACAATTTTTTTCATAGCGCTATTTTTTGTAAAGATAATGAATTATTGAAAAGTTCCCAAGCGTGTTAATTTTGCTTTTACCTTTTCACCTATTTTAACATCAATTTTAGTGCCTAAAGGTAAAAAAAGATCAATCCGAGATCCAAATTTTATGAATCCAAATTCTTCGCTGTGTTTTACAAGTTGACCTTTTTCACTGTAATAACAAATTCTCCTTGCCAAGGCACCTGCAATCTGACGAAAAAGCACAGACTGTCCATTTTTATGGCGAATAACAAAAGTAGATCGCTCATTATCGGTAGAACTTTTTGGATGCCAAGCAACTAAAAATAGCCCCTTGTGATATTTCACATAGTCAACTTCTCCTGATATTGGATAATAATTTGCATGAACATTAAGTGGAGACATAAAAATTGAAACTTGGATGCGTTTATCGTTGAAATATTCATTCTCTGTGGTTTCCTCTAAAACAACAACTTTTCCATCAGCAGGACAAACAATGTCGAGTTCACTTAATGGACTTGTTCGATTCGGGATTCTAAAAAACTGAATTATTAAGGTTAATAAAATAATCAAAACAACCTCAATGGTCCAAAATATTAGGGGGAAACAATAGAGATAGTAAACGTTTAGTAAACTAGCAGCAAGTGAAATAAGTAATGCTCCTGCAATAATTCCATAACCTTCTCTGTGCAATTTCATGCTGCAATATACTGAAGATAAAACAAAGACCAAAAATAATAAAAAGGAACTGTAAATAATACAGCATCAAAACGATCCAAAACACCACCATGTCCTGGTAGTATATTTCCGGAGTCTTTTACATCAGCACTTCGTTTAAATAACGATTCAAGTAAATCTCCAAGGATTGCTGTGGGTGCTACAATTGCTGCAGAAACAAGCCAAAAGAGCAAGGATAACTCCTGAGTTAGAAGGTAAAGTATCCCCCCCATAATTAGGGTGAAAAGGATACCTCCAAATGTTCCTTCCCAAGTTTTTTTTGGAGAAATTCTGGAGAAAAGTGGTTGTTTGCCAAAAAGCCTACCTGAAAAATAAGCAAAGGTATCGTTAGTCCAAATAAGGATATACATACCTAAGGTTAGTGGAAAAACTACGCTGTAATCAAGTGATAAATTCCCAAGCGAAATGATGAGATAGAATGGCAACATAGTGTACAAAATCCCGAAAAGTAATAGCGATATATTGACCATAGGATTTTCAACATTTCTCCATAATTCGTTTATGATCACTAGAAAAAATATAGGAACTATAACCCATATCAAATGCAATTGAATTGAAATAAGTAGAGGACTAGAAACTATAAAAAAGACTAAAAGTTGTAAAAAATGGGCCGATGCTTTATCTATCGATAGCGAATTACTTGATTTGAAGAATTGAATATACTCTCTTAAAGCAATTGACATAAGAATTGCATACAAAACTACTTGAAAGATAAGTGGTAGAAAACACGAAGTGATAATAACCGCTCCGAAGAAAAACCCTGTAATTGATCTTAAGGCCAGGTTACTTAAAGACATTTTCTAGCAGTTCTTTTGCGCGGTTTTCATCACGCGAAGATACGTATATTTCGTAAGTGCCAAAATTGTTATACATTGACGCTACCGTATTTCTAATTTGAAATGAAATGTTTTCACTTGTCAAAATCAATTTAGCCTGTTCAAATTGAAATACATCAATGGTTCGGAAAACAAGATTCATCATAGTTTTTCTTCCGATGAATCAGACGATTCCCCTTCATCTTCCTGTTTTTCAGTTGATTCGAAATCTGAGTCGCCGACGAGTGTTTCATTTGAAATAGACATTTCGGTAGAATCTTGTTCATCGGGAGCTTCTTCGGCAACTAGTTCATCCTGAATAGCACTATCCCATTGTCTTTTCCCAAATATTTCTTCTAAATCCTCTTTAAAGATAACCTCGTTACTTAACAGTCTTTCCGCAAGAAGTGATAGTTTATCTTCATTTTCCGATAGAATGTTCAATGCTCGTTTGTATTGGAATTCAATTAATTTACTAACTTCTTCATCAATTACCTTTGCGGTTTCATCGGAATATGGCTTCGTAAACATGTCCCTGCCTTGAGAATCATAGTAAGAAATGTTTCCAACGCGTTCATTCAATCCGTAAATAGAGACCATAGCATAAGCTTGTTTAGTTACTTTTTCAAGGTCTGATAAAGCACCGGTACTAATCTTACCAAATATAAGTTGCTCGGCAGCTCTTCCACCTAATGCAGAACAAATTTGATCAAGGATTTGATCTGTAGTGGTAATACTTCTCTCTTCTGGTAAATACCAGGCGGCTCCTAGTGATTGGCCTCTCGGAACAATGGTTACTTTTACTAATGGGTAAGCGTGTTCAAGTAACCAAGAAATAGTTGCATGACCAGCTTCGTGAAAGGCGATTGTACGCTTTTCGTCTTTTGTAATTATTTTGTTTTTCTTTTCAAGACCACCGATTATACGGTCCACTGCATCCAAAAAGTCTTGTTTTTCAACTGATTTTTTATTTTTACGAGCCGCAATTAATGCTGCTTCATTGCACAAATTTGCGATATCTGCTCCTGAAAAACCGGGTGTTTGTTTAGCCAGAAAATCTATATCTATTGCTTTATCTAATTTTAGAGGTTTTAAGTGCACTTGAAATATTTCTTTTCGCTCATTTAAGTCTGGCATGTCCACATATATTTGGCGATCAAATCTTCCTGCACGGAGCAAGGCACTATCCAATACATCCGCTCTATTAGTTGCAGCAAGAATAATGACGCCAGAATTTGTTCCAAAACCATCCATTTCTGTAAGCAACTGATTTAGGGTGTTTTCTCTTTCGTCATTTGAATTAAATCCATTGTTCTTGCCCCTAGCACGACCGATAGCGTCAATCTCGTCAATAAATATGATAGATGGTGCTTTTTCCTTAGCTTGTTTGAATAAGTCACGAACCCTGGAGGCGCCCACACCCACAAACATTTCAACAAAATCAGAACCAGATAATGAGAAAAAAGGAACTTTTGCTTCTCCCGCGACGGCCTTTGCCAATAAAGTTTTTCCAGTTCCTGGAGGGCCGACAAGTAAAGCTCCTTTTGGAATTTTTGCACCCAATTCGGTATATTTCTTAGGATTTTTTAGAAACTCGACAATTTCTTCTATCTCTTCCTTGGCTCCTTGAAGACCTGCAACATCTTGAAAGGTAACATTGGTAGATTTCCCTTTATCATAAACCTGTGCCCTTGACTTTCCGATATTGAAAATTTGGCTTCCGCCACCGCCACCGCCGCCACCAGACATTCTTCTCATCACAAATATCCAAATAGCAATGATAATCACGAATGGAAGTAAATAACTTAATATGACACCGAGATAATTAGTTTCTTTTTTGTTCTCGTAATTTGAAAATTGTTTTTCTTTTAGCTCATTCTCGAAATTATCGTAACTTCCAATATCCTCCAATTCAAAAATTACTTCTTTGTCGGAACCACTTTTCTCCAAGGATTGCGCCATTTCCTTGAATTCTCCATCTTTTCCTTTCAAATACTTTTTACCTGCCTCGTTTAATTCAAACTCAGCTTTTTCCTTGTTAACGATGGTTATTTTCTCTATGCCCTTTTGATCAACAAGAGTGTAAAGTGTTTGTTTATTTTTAATTACAATTGTGCTGCTTGAATTATAGTATAACTGAAACGCAATAAGACCTACGCCGAGTAGGGCATAAATCCAATAAATTGAGAAGGTTCTTTTTTTTCTTTCGTCTGACATAAATATGTTTTTAATCTATATTAGGAATATCCTCGCGTTTGGCATCCGACCACAAGTCTTCAATTTGGTAAAAATGTCTTGCATCTTTGTAGAAGATATGTGCAACGACTGTTATGTAATCTAACAATACCCACTCACTGTTTGTTTTTCCTTCAATATGCCAAGGTTTCTCTTTCAAAGATTTTCTGGTAAAGCGCGTGACCGCATTGCTAATTCCGTCTACTTGTGTACTTGATTCTCCACTGCAAATAACAAAAAAATCACAAACAGCGCTTGATAACTGTCTCAAATCTAGCACTACAATATCTTTTGCCTTGTTTTCTTGCATTCCCTCAACAATTGCTTTACACAATAGTTCGGATTCACTTATTCTTTTCGCTCTTGGCATTTCGGTTTTATATACTGCAAATCTACGCGATAAATTTTAATTTTGGCTTATGCAATTCTTCAGTAGAGCCCGATGAAAGGAATTATAGGCGGTCAAATATTCAATTTAAGCGAGGTGGATTCAACCAACAATTTTGCTGCCAAGCTTATTTCTGACCAATTATGTCAAAATGGAGCGGTAATAATGGCAGATTTTCAAATACAGGGAAAAGGTCAGCGAGGCAATCAATGGTTATCAAATAAAAGAGAAAACCTAATGATGAGTGTGGTTTATCAACCCGACAACATGTCAGTTGAAAAGCAAGTCGCCTTAACTTGGGGAACGAGTATAGCTTTAGTGACAATGTTGAATAAATTTGGAATTGAGGCGAAAGTGAAATGGCCCAATGATATATTTGTACACGATAAAAAAATAGCAGGTATATTGATTGAAAATCACCTTGCCGGTAAACAGATTTCCTCTTCGATTATTGGTATAGGACTAAACGTTAATCAACTTGATTTTTCCTTACCTTCTGCTACAAGTATGGCAATAGAAACTTTCAAAGAATTCCATATTAAAGAAATAGGTGAGGAGTTAATTAAAAAATTGAATGAATATTTGTTTTTGGATTTTTCTTCGCTTAAGGCTTCTTACCAATCGCTCTTGTATTTAAGGAATCAAGAAAAATATTTTGAAGATTCGGATGGCTTGTTTATCGGCAAGATACTTGGAATTACAGAAGAGGGCTTTCTTTTGGTAAGTAAGGGAAATGAAAGTAAAGAATATGGTATGAAAGAACTTACTTTTCGAATTGACCTTTGAGTTTTTCTGACATGTAATTGAATAGAGCTGCCAATGGTTTTTCAACCATCATTTTAAGAAACATATTAACCTCCCCATTGAAAGAAATATACCCTTCAGTATTCTTATCAATTGATTCTAAGTGAATTGTGAGTTCAAATGGAAATGGTGTTTTATCTCCCGACTTCAAGAGCAAGGTATTAGATGTTGTACCATTATTAACCAAAGAAATTGTAATTCCACCTTGTACCTTAAATGCGCATCCATTCGCGTCGGATTTAAATTCACTCACTTTGTCCTGAGGTAGCAAATGCCAAATATTAGAAGGGATTAATAAAAACTCTTTAATCAATTCTTTGTCTGCATTTATGACAACTTTGTTGCTTGTTAATTCCATAACTTATTTATTATCTTGCATCCAATGCGCCGGGTTTTCGCGCCAATTTTGCAGGAGTGTAAGGTCATTTTTACCAATGTAATTTGAATTTAAAGCCTGTTCAATTAATACGGAATAATCAGTTAAAGTAATAAAAGGACACTCCGCACGTTTGAAGTTTTCACTTGCATCTTTAAATCCATAACTAAAAATAGCCACTAAACCTTTCACATCGAGTTCTGCTTCTTTTAATGCCTCTGCCGCTTTTAAACTGCTTCCTCCTGTAGAAATAAGATCTTCAATTAAAATCACACGTTGCCCTTTTGTGTAATGCCCTTCAATCATATTCCCTAAGCCATGCCCCTTTGCTGCACTGCGAATGTAAATAAATGGCAATCCCATCTCTTGAGCCACGAGTGCTCCTTGCGGAATTCCACCAGTTGCTACACCAGCAATTAAATCAGGCTTTCCAAAGCGATTTAGTATTGACTCAACAAAGGCTTGACGGATGTGTGTGCGCTCCTTTGGATAACTCAAGGTTACTCTATTGTCACAATAAATAGGCGATTTCCACCCAGAGGCCCATGTAAATGGTTGATTTGGTTGTAATTTCACCGCTTTTACATTTAACAAGATTTCGGCGATTTTTAAAGCATTATCTTTGTTGTCAATCATGTCACAAAAATATAAAGTTTTCATTGATGATAGCATCATTTTTTTTACCAGTAAAGAATTAGTTGGGGTGCCCGTCTTGCCTAACTGCAATCCTATCAATGATTTCCACGAACTAAAAAAACGAGTCTTAGGAATTAGCTACCAACTAATTTCAAATAATCCCAAACAAGCAATGAAGGAATTTTTTCGCGAATTTGAATGGATAAAAGCAGCCGGAGGAATGGTAGTAAATCAAGGCAGTGTTCTTTGGATTTTTAGGCTTGGTAAATGGGATTTTCCTAAGGGAAAAGTGGAGAAAAGTGAAAAAACAAAGTTTGCCGCGTTGCGTGAGGTTCAAGAGGAAACCGGATTAAACGGATCTTGGAAAATATCTCACAAATTGATGGAAAGCTATCACGTTTATTTCGCTTTTGAAAAATCGGTAATAAAGAAAACAAATTGGTACAAAATTCATTTTGAGGGATCACGTAAAGGAAAGCCTCAAAAGTCAGAAGGAATCACAAAAATTGCATGGATTGAAAAAAATAATTTGAAATTTGCCTTAAAGAATACTTATCCTGTAATAAAAGATATCGTAGCGCTCGAATTACGTTAATAAAATGTTAGTTTAATGATCGCAAGAAAGTGTATCTTTATACTTGTAAAAATTATAACCATGAAATTCATTGTACTTAGCTTTCTTTTTTTTAGCACTCAGGGGTTCGCACAACAGATAAATGAAAAAAAAGAGAAACCCATTCTAAAGTTTAAGACATTGGAAATTGTTCGTAATGAAATTCCTTATGATTCTCCTGAACAGTTTGTGTTTGAGTTTAAAAACAAAGGAAAAAAAGCTGTAACGATACAAAATGTCAGTACTAGTTGTGGCTGTACGGCGGCAGATAAACCAACAGAACCGGTAAAACCAGGTAAAAAATCTAAAATCGTTGTTTCATATGATACAAAACGAGTAGGAGAATTTACTAAAACAATCACCGTAAACTCCGATGTGGCACCTCCAGTTGTGCTTACAATCAAAGGGAAAGTAAAAGAACAAGGTCAATAATTGCAACAACCTTTCAGTTAATTACCTACGACTTAATTCACTTTAAGCGCGAGTAAATACTTATCTTTGCCTGTCAAATTTACTATATGGAAATTCCGAAAACATACGAGCCCCAGAAAGCTGAATCTAAGTGGTATCCTCATTGGATGAATAAAGGGTATTTTTCATCGACACCGGATGAAAGAGAACCATATACTGTGGTAATTCCGCCACCCAATGTCACAGGGGTATTGCACATGGGGCACATGTTGAACAATACGATTCAAGATGTATTAGTAAGACGTGCAAGAATGCTCGGAAAAAATGCTTGTTGGGTTCCTGGGACGGATCACGCATCGATTGCCACTGAGGCAAAAGTTGTTCAGAAATTGAAAGCAGAAGGCATTTCAAAAGCCGATTTAACAAGAGAAGAATTTTTGAAACATGCCTTTGAATGGAAAGATAAGCATGGAGGAATTATTCTTGACCAGTTAAAAAAATTAGGTGCCTCCTGTGATTGGGATAGAACGCATTTCACCATGGATCGAGCTTATTCTGAATCAGTGATAGCTGTTTTTATTGACTTATATAAAAAAGGAAAAATATACAGAGGTGTTCGAATGGTAAATTGGGATCCCGAGGCTTTGACTGCAGTTTCCGATGAGGAGGTAATTTATAAAGAATTAAATTCTAGACTATTTTATGTGCGTTATAAGGTGGCTGATTCGAACGATGAGTGGATTACTATAGCAACAACGCGCCCAGAGACTATACTAGGTGATACCGCTGTTTGCGTAAATCCATCGGATGAGAGATACAAACACTTACATGGAAAAACAGTTATTGTCCCTATCGTTAATCGAGAAGTGAAAATAGTTGCAGATGATTACGTTGATTCATCTTTCGGAACTGGTTGCTTGAAAATAACACCGGCCCATGATATTAACGATTACGAAATTGGCAAAAAGTTTAATTTAGAAACTATTGACGTTTTCAACGAAAATGGAACCTTGAATGAACATGGACTTCATTACGAGGGAAAAGATCGTTTTGAGGTAAGAAAATTAATTGAAAAAGAATTAGAAAGTAAAGGATACCTCGTAAAAACGGAAGACCACTTAAATAAAGTGGGTTTTTCCGAAAGAACGAATGCTGTTATTGAACCTAAACTTTCTTTGCAATGGTTTGTATCTATGAAAGAAATTTCTAAGCCAGCCTTGGAAAATGTAATGAATGGCAACATTAAGTTTCATCCAGATAAGTTTAAAAATACATATCGACATTGGATGGAAAACGTCAAAGATTGGTGCATCTCCCGCCAATTGTGGTGGGGGCATAGAATTCCAGCATGGTATTACGGAAACGGTATAAATGATTTTGTTGTTGCTAAAACAGAGGAGGAGGCAAAATTGTTGGTGCAAGTGAAAACAGGAAAATCCCTCAATGAAATTACTATTAGGCAAGACGAGGATGTTCTTGATACTTGGTTTTCTAGTTGGTTATGGCCAATTTCAGTTTTTAATGGACTTACACAGCCAAATAATGATGAAATACGCTATTATTACCCTACAAATGATTTAGTTACCGCGCCTGAAATTATGTTTTTTTGGGTTGCTCGTATGATAATAGCCGGTTATGAATATTTAGGAGAATTACCATTTAAAAATGTGTATTACACAGGAATTGTTCGTGATAAATTAGGTAGAAAAATGTCTAAATCATTGGGAAATTCGCCCGATCCAATTGATTTAATAGAGCAATTTGGGGCAGATGGCGTTCGGGTTGGAATTCTAATTTCATCGCCTGCAGGTAATGATTTACCGTTTGATAGTTCACAATGTGAACAAGGAAGGAATTTTACGAACAAGGTATGGAATGCGTATCGGTTACTTGCGTCCTGGGAAGAGCGGTCTTTTGAACAACCAGAATCGTCTTCAGTTGCCTCATCTTGGTTTAATGCGCGATTCAATAAGGTCCTGTCGGAGATAAATGATGCATTCGATAAATTTAGAATCAGTGAAGCGTTGATGCTCACCTATAAATTGGTATGGGATGACTTTTGTTCTTGGTATTTAGAGATGATAAAACCCGGTTACGAGCAGCCAATTGATAGTCTTACAAGGAAACAAGCGATTGAATTTTTTGAAAAATTGCTACAAGTAATGCATCCATTTACACCATTTGTAAGTGAGGAATTATGGCACTTGATTAAAGATAGAAATGAAGGACAAGACATTATCGTTTCAAACTGGCCTTCAGTAGAAAAAACGGAGACTCTTTATTTAGAATTATTTGAGGTTGTCGAGGAGGTCGTTACAGGTATTCGAAACATACGTAAGTCATCGAATATAGCGAATAAGGTACGGTTAGAATTAAAAATTAAACGTAACAACGATTCCTCAGCACTTTTTGATTCAGTAATACTTAAAATGGGAAACCTTTCATCCTTATCGTACGTTGTGACCAAACCTCATCAAGCGAATTCGTTTTTGGTAAGGGGAAATGAATATTACATTCCTTTTGGTGAAGAAATTGACCTAGTTGCTGAACGCAAGAAAATGGAAGAGGAATTGGCCTACACGAATGGGTTTTTGCGTAGTGTACAGGCGAAACTAACAAACGAGAAATTCATGAGTGGGGCTCCTGCTCAAGTGGTGGAAATGGAACGCAGAAAAGAAAATGATGCAGTGACAAAAATTAAGCTTTTGGAAGAAAAACTCAAAGAGATTAATTAAATAAATTCAAAATCTACACGTCGATTTCTTTTTTTACCTTCTTCGGAGTCATTCGAATCAATTGGAGAAGTTTCTCCTTTAAAGTCAATTACAATTCGCGATTTTTCAATACCACAGGCAATAAAAAATTCAATTAGAGTTTTTGCACGGTTTTTTGAAAGACTTAAATTATATGCATTCGAGCCGTCTCCATCCGTGTGTCCAGTAATTTTAAGTCGTAAATCAGAATGGCTATTCAGCATTTTAACTAGATCCAACAGGTAAGGATTATATTCTTCTTTAATGACAAATTGGTCATAGTTGAAGTATACAGATTGAAATTTAAAAGATTTTAATTCTTCTTTTCTTATTTCTGGCGCAGAAACCCCATTTTTTAAGTCTTTTTTCAATCGCTCAACCCAGGCATGAGAAGATTGTTGATGTGCTTCTTTCCATTCAACTTCCTGTTTGTATAAGACAACACGTGAATTGGAGTGAAATTCACCTTTTTTGAGCAATTGACCAATGAGGTATCCGTTAGATGAGAAATAATTAAGTTTTAATGAAAATTCCCCTTCGCTTAAACCAATCTCTTTTGATTTTTTCGAAAACAGCAAAGTCATTGAATTTAAATTAACGTTTCCGTTAAGAGCATATATTCCATACTTATCGGTTTGATAAGGTTCAATTTTACATGTTGCCTCCACTAATCCGCTAATTGCATTAAGTTTCAAGTAAATTACTTGCAACGCCTCACTGCTAGAAGTGGAGTCAATTTGGTAAAATCCTTGCCATGTGCCTGTGAATTTTTGTGCTTTCACAAATCCAGTCAATAGCATTCCTATGACGAGTATATATAGTCTATAAAGCTTCCACATAGTGTTGTATTCGATTTTTAACAAAAAATGTTCCGTTCATGATGGAGAACTATTTTTACCGATATTTGTTTCAATTAAAACGTGTTATGAAAACAATATTATTTTTTGCTTTATCTTGTCTTATGCTTACAACTACTGAAACCAGTTTGACCAAAAAAGAATCCATTCATCAATTCAAGGTGAAAGATATTAACGGAAAAAACTTTGACTTTTCATCACTGAAAGGGAAGAAAGTAATGGTTGTCAATACAGCATCTAAATGTGGGTTAACTCCACAATATGAAAAATTAGAAGCTTTATATCAGAAGTATAAAAATAAGAATTTTGTAATTATTGGCTTTCCTGCGAACAACTTTATGGGCCAAGAACCTGGATCAGACGATGAAATTGCATCTTTTTGTCAGAAAAACTATGGTGTGAGTTTTCCAATGATGTCGAAGATTTCTGTGAAAGGCAAAGACATGCATCCGGTGTATAAGTTCTTAACAACGAAAGAAAAAAATGGATTGGAAAACAACGATGTTCAATGGAATTTTCAAAAGTACTTAATCGATGAAGAGGGTCATTTAGTCAAGGTTATTTCACCTCGTGTTCAACCAGACGACGAAACTATTATTGAATGGATTGAGAAATAGTTGATAAGTTAACATTTTGTTGATAAATAAAGGGTTTCAGCCCTTACTTAGCCACTAATATACTAGTGGCTTTTTTTATATTTGTTATGCAAAAATTAACAGCAATAAATTTATAAATTTATGTCAGAAGAAGAAAGAAAGGATAACTATTCAGCGGATAATATCCAGGTATTAGAGGGATTAGAGGCGGTCAGAAAAAGACCTGCAATGTATATTGGTGATGTGGGATTAAAGGGTCTACATCATTTGGTTTATGAGGTTGTAGATAATTCCATTGACGAAGCCTTAGCTGGATATTGTAATACGATTCATGTAAGCATAAATGAAGATAATTCAATTACCGTTCTAGACAATGGTCGTGGAATACCGACAGCTATGCACACCAAAGAGAAAAAGTCTGCTCTTGAGGTAGTAATGACTGTTTTACATGCCGGTGGAAAATTTGATAAAGACACATATAAAGTATCGGGGGGATTACATGGTGTAGGTGTTTCGTGTGTGAATGCATTGTCAACTCACTTAATGGCGACTGTAAGACGTGAAGGCAAGGTATTTCAACAAGAATACAGCATTGGAAAGCCTTTATATGATGTTAAAGTCGTTGGGGAATCCAATGAAACAGGAACAGAGGTTACGTTTAAACCAGACGAAAGCATTTTTGAATCTACAGAATATAATTTTGACACCTTGGCTGCAAGAATGCGTGAGTTAGCATTTTTAAATAAAGGGATTACGATTACATTAACTGACAAGCGTGTAAAAGATGAGGAGGGTAATCACCCTTCTACACGCTATTTTTCAGAAGGAGGCCTCAGAGAATTTGCTCAATATTTGGACCGAAACAGAGAGGCACTGATACAAGATGTCATTTATTTCGAAGGAGAACGAGAGAGTATTCCTGTAGAAGTTGCTATGACGTATAATACATCCTACACGGAAAATATTCAAGCTTACGTGAATAATATTAATACTCACGAAGGTGGAACTCATCTTTCTGGGTTTAGGCGAGGGTTAACAAACACATTGAAAAAATATGCCACAGATTCTGGTATGTTGGCAAAAGAGAAAATTGAAATTGATGGCGATGACTTCAGAGAAGGATTAACTGCCGTGGTTTCTGTGAAAGTCCAAGAACCACAATTTGAAGGTCAAACTAAAACTAAATTAGGAAATAGGGAAGTTACGGCTCCGGTAAGTCAGGCAGTTTCGGAAATGTTGTCTGCTTATTTAGAGGAACATCCTACGGAAGCTCGATTAATTGTTGAAAAGGTAATTTTAGCAGCTCGTGCGCGTCATGCAGCCCGCAAGGCAAGGGAGATGGTGCAACGCAAGAATGTGCTTACGGGTGGTGGCTTACCAGGAAAATTGGCGGATTGTTCAGAAAAAGACCCCGCAGCTTGTGAGATTTACTTTGTAGAGGGCGATTCTGCAGGTGGAACTGCAAAACAAGGAAGAGATAGGCACTTTCAAGCCATTATGCCTCTTAGAGGTAAGATCCTCAATGTTGAAAAAGCAATGCAGCATAAAATATTTGAAAATGAGGAAATTAAAAATATTTATACGGCTTTAGGAGTGCGCATTGGAACGGAGGAAGATTCCAAAGCATTAAATCTAGAAAAATTGCGTTATCACAAAATCATCATCATGTGTGATGCCGATGTGGATGGTTCTCACATTGAAACCTTGATTTTAACATTCTTTTTCCGATATATGAAAGAATTAATTGAAAACGGATATATCTACATTGCAACACCTCCACTTTATCAAGTAAAAAAAGGAACAAAATCTGAATATGCTTGGAATGAAGATCAGCGCGATCGACTTATTCACGACATGAAGGGGGCAGGTAGCGAATCTTCGGTTAATGTGCAACGCTACAAAGGTTTAGGTGAAATGAATGCTGAACAATTATGGGAGACTACTATGAATCCAGAAAGTAGAACCTTACGCCAAGTAACTATTGAAAATGCAGCAGAGTGTGATCAGATATTCTCTATGTTAATGGGAGATGATGTTCCACCTCGAAGAGAGTTTATTGAGAAAAATGCTAAATATGCTAAAATAGATGCCTAGTCTATTCAATACCCATAAATGCGTCCAATTGCTTGCAACTGGACGTTTTTTTTTCTTACTTCTTTTATTTTTTGTTAGCCAGTTGATTTCTGCTCAACAATATTTACCTTCAAATTGTAGACACCCAGAATTCCCAAAAGTTGCGGATAACCAAACTGTAACCATTCACACTGGATATGCTCTTGTTTATAATGAAAAACACGAACAAGCATCATGGGTAGCCTACATATTAACTAAAAAGGAAACACAAGGTACAGAAGAAAGAGAGGATCGTTTTATTGAAGATTTATATATTTCAACAGGTTCCGCGACAAATGCAGACTATAGTAAAAGTGGGTATGATCGTGGGCATCTGGCACCAGCTGCTGACATGAAATGGTCAAAAAAAGCAATGCAGGAGTCGTTTTATTTTAGTAATATGAGTCCACAAGTCCCATCATTCAATCGCGGAATATGGAAAAAATTAGAGGAAAAAGTAAGAGATTGGGCAATTTGTTATGATTCATTGTTAGTGGTGACGGGACCCATTTTAGAGACAGGTTTACCGACTATCGGGAAGAATGAAGTAAGCATTCCAAAATACTATTACAAGGCCTTAATTGATTATAAAAAAGATAAATCAAAAGCAATTGCTTTTATCATTCCAAACGCAGGTTCCAAAGAACCGTTAAAAAAATTTGTCTGTAGTATTGATGACTTAGAGATCAGGACAGGAATAGATTTCTTTTTTCAATTTGAGGATCATATAGAAAATCTCTTAGAAAAGCAAAAATGTCCTACATGTTGGGGATTATAAAAAAGCCGCGTCAAGCGGCTTTTTTATTGTTATTTTTTAATTGTAATCGAATTGTATTGGCATTGTAAAAGATGATCTGACTTTCAACCCTTTTGTTTCTCCCGGCTTCCATGTCGGCATTGCTCGAATTAATCTTTTTGCTTCATTGTCAAGTTCTCTTGATACACCTTGAATGATTTCAACATTTGTTATTGCACCATCCTTTTCAACGACAAACTTTAAATAAACTTTTCCTTTATCCCCCCGTTCCATTGATAACTCAGGGTATTGTAAATTTTCTTGCATCCATTTTTGCATAGCAGCTTCTCCACCGTTAAAAATAGCCTCTACATCAGGAAATTCATCAACAGGCTCAACAATTGGAATAATAGGAATTACAGGATCTTCCACATCAATTAGTATAATACGTGTTATGGTATCCTCTATATTTCGATTGTCTATAGTTACTATAGGTTCATTTAAGTCTAATGGAGCTTGAGGTGTTTGCTGAGGTGGAAGTTTTGGTAGCTCTATTTTTAATGCTTGTTCCTTTTCAACTTCTTCGTAACTAGAAATATTTGACGAGTTTTTTGTATTTGAATTTCCTTTCTCTTCAATCAATTGTTGATAGGAAAATGCTGCAAGTGTAATGCCAGCAATGTAATTTAATCCCACTAAGAAAAATCCATGTCTGAAGCGATTCGCATCAACATTTTTGTTTTTTTTTGTTTCCATAGCCTATTAGTTTTATTGGTTTGTTAAGCTATTTCAATTAGTGTGCCAATCAAAAATAATAGGGTAAAAAAAAGACCGCTATTGCGGTCTCTTCATAATTAGAAATAAATTTAATTAATTTAATTCAAAGTTAATTGGCATGGTGAATGACGAACGAACTTTCATTCCTTTACTTTCGCCTGGTTTCCATCCTGGCATCGCTCTTACCAATCTTTTAGCCTCATTATCTAGGTCTCTTGAAACACCTTTAATTACTTCAACATTTGAAATAGTTCCATCTTTTTCAACAACGAACTTAAGGTAAACTTTTCCTTGTTCGCCCATTTCCATAGACATTTCCGGATATACAAGATTTTGTTGCATCCATCGTTGCATAGCTGTTTCACCACCAGTGAATTCCGCTTCGACATCAGGGAAATCTACAACAGGCTCAATAATTTCAGTTACTTCAACTTGTTCCTCTACGATTTCAATGGTTTCAATGATGGTTTCTTTTTGCTCTTCGTTTTTATTTTCAACAACTTTTATTTCTTGCGTAAGATCAATTTCTTGCTGCGGTTGCGGTTGTTCAAGAGGTTTTGGCGGTTCTTCTTTAGGAGGCTCTTCCTTATTTACTTCTTCAGTTGTTGTGTTACCTGATCCTGTATTCAATTTCTTTGGACCGCCTTCATCTACAATGTCTTGGTAGGTAAATGCAGCTAGAACCAATCCACTTACATAGCAAAATCCGACCATAAAGAAACTTGATCTTATTCTGTTTATGTCTGCGTTTTTACTTTTCTTTGCTTCCATAACTTTAATTTTAATTTGTCTGAATCAATTTGCGTGCCATTTAGTGAACCAAGTTTTCGTACTGTTCAGATGATAACAGTTCATTAATTTCACCAGGGTTTGATATTTTCACCTTTACCATCCATCCATCACCGTATGGATCACTATTCACTAATTCTGGACTTGCATCTAATTTTTCATTGAATTCAAGAATTTCTCCTGAAAGCGGCATAAACAAGTCAGATACTGTTTTAACAGCTTCGATAGAACCAAAAACTTCCTCTTTTCCAATTGACTCACCAACTGTTTCGATTTCTACATATACGATATCACCTAATTCACTTTGAGCGAAATCTGTTATTCCTACTGTGACAATATCACCTTCAATCAATACCCACTCGTGGTCTTTCGTATATTTTAAATTACTTGGAATGTTCATGTGTCAATAATTGTAAGTTACAAATGTAATAAAAGCGTTGCATTCAAACAATCTCACGCGCCTTTTTTTCTTTAAATTTGTCTCATGACAGCTGAGCAATATAAGGAGTTGATAGTTAGACTTGATAGAATAAAGAGTTTTCTTAAAATTGAAGAAAAAAGAATGCATTTAAAAGAAGAGGAATTGAAATCTCAAGACCCTTCTTTTTGGGATGATCCGAAGAAAGCCGAACAACAGATGAAGGTAATTAGAGGGTTAAAATATTGGGTTGAAAGTTTTGATAACCAAAAATCGGCAGTAGAAGACTTGGAAGTGCTCCAAGAATTTGTTAAAGAGGGTGTAAGTACCGAATTTGAGTTAGATTCTCAGTACAGAACAACCTTAGAAAATATCGAAGAATTAGAGTTAAAGAACATGCTTTCGAGCGAAGAAGATTCGTTGAGTGCAGTAATACAAATTACGGCTGGGGCAGGTGGAACAGAAAGTTGTGATTGGGCTTCTATGCTGATGCGCATGTACATGATGTGGGCTCAGAAAAAAGGTTATAAAATCTCAGAACTTAACTTTCAAGAGGGAGATGTTGCCGGGGTAAAAACCGTTTCATTGGAATTCGAAGGAGAGTTTGCTTTTGGGTATTTAAAAGGAGAAAACGGTGTACATCGTTTGGTTAGAATTTCGCCATTTGATTCGAATGCTAAACGACATACTTCATTTGTATCGGTTTATGTTTATCCGTTGGTGGATGACAATATTGAAATCAATATCAGTCCTGCCGATATTTCCTGGGAGACATTTCGATCTGGAGGGGCTGGTGGTCAGAACGTTAACAAGGTTGAAACAGCGGTTCGTTTACGACATGCTCCTTCGGGAATAATCATCGAGAATTCAGAGTCTCGTTCACAGTTAGCCAATAAGGAGAAAGCAATGCAATTATTACGTTCTCAATTGTACGAGCTCGAATTACGAGAGCGCATGGAAAAAAGAAGTGAAATCGAAGCTGGAAAGAAAAAAATCGAATGGGGTTCTCAGATAAGAAATTACGTCATGCATCCATACAAATTGGTTAAAGACGTTCGAACAGGAACTGAAACAGGAAACGTCGATGCCGTAATGGATGGTGATTTGGATCCGTTTTTAAAGTCGTTTTTGATGATGTATGGAGGCTAGGATTGATCAGTGAGAAAGGAAAGGAAAAAGATTTAGTCCTTCTGATTTCACTTGTTCTAAGCGTTATTACTTAGTTCCTCTTACATTGTTAAGCTTAAATTTCTATCTAATTAGGAGAATTATTATCTTCATACATAACCATACCTGTAACTTTATCTCAAGTTTAAAAAAAGAAAAATGAAAACGCTAATTATTTTATCAATCTCGTCATTATTTATTTCATTTAATGCTAATTCTCAAAAAACCAAAACTAGTGCAGTTTGGTTAAAAATTGATGACCAAAAAGTTCTTCCCAAAAAAGTTGGTTCAAAATTTAAATCAACCGACGAAACTTTAAATTCTATCCTTACGAAGAATAAAGTTAATTCTGTTGATTATGTTTTTTCCAATTCAAGAAACCCCGAATTGCGAAAAGTTGTTCAGTTTACTTGTAATTGTATTGCTGAAAATTTATATGCTGATTTAGTGAACAAGTCTAAATCAGTAAGAGGTGTTGAAATTGCCCCTGTATATGAAACATTGGCTATGCCTAATGATTACACAACCGCATTTCCAAACGACTATGCATTGAATTTAATTGGTGCACCAGCGGCATGGGATGTTTCAACAGGTGATCCTTCCGTGATAATCGGAATTTCAGATCAAAATTTTGAAGTTACACATGAGGAATTAGCGGGAAAGGTTTTATTTTATGATGCAACAAATACGGCGACAAAAACTCACGGAACGGCTGTAGCCATTAATGCTGCAGGAAATACAAACAATGGGGTTGGTAAGTCTTCGATAGGTTATAACTCGTCACTTAAATTATATAGAATGAATTACAATGATGCCTTAGCAGCTTCATATGCAGGAGCGAGGGTACTAAACTTAAGTTGGACATCAGGTTGTACTTTCAATTCTTATGCGCAAGATGCAATCGATGAAATTTGGAATAATAGAACCTTTATTGTTGCCTCAGCAGGAAACGGAACCACATGTGGTGGCCCAACTAATTTGGTTTACCCTGCTGCTTATAATCATGTCTTTGCTGTAACAAGTATTGGTCCAAACGATAATCACGAAAGAACTCCAGGTAACGCTTCAACTACCCATCAACATAACTCTTCAGTTGATATTTGTGCGCCCGGATATGATGTGGCTATTTCAGCTGGTCCAGGGTGGTATTTAACAAATAACGGAACTTCCTTTGCCGCACCTTATGTAACGGGAACCGTTGCTCTAATGGTAGCTGCTAATCCATGTATTTCAAACGAAGAAATCGAATCAGCATTACGTGAAACAGCTGTAAATATTGATGCGTTAAATCCAAGTTATGCTGGCCAGTTGGGTGCGGGAAGATTGAATGCAGGATTGGCTGTGGAAAGAGCATACAATTTAGGGCATGTAGAAATTCAAGCTGCGGTTGATACATTAGGTTGTACACGTAATTCTGCACGAATCGACATTTTGAATAGTGAGAATAACCCAAATGTTAACTATGTTTACCAATGGTCAAATGGTGAAACTACATCCTCTATAATTAACCTAGAAGATGGTATTTACACGGTTATAGTTACTGCAGGATGTGCCTCCGATACAGCGACTTTTGAAATAAACACTACACTTACTCAGGCTACGGCGCAACTAAATAATTCCAGCACACCAAATACGGCAAATGGAAGTATAAATATTTCGGTTTCAGGAGATGGACCATTCACTTACCTTTGGAGCAATGGAAGTACTTCAGAGGACTTGATTGGGGTTACTTCTGGAAGTTATTCAGTTGATATTACAAACGCAAACGGTTGCAGCAGAACTTTTCAGTTTACATTAGGTTACACGGCAATTAAATCAAAGTTTAGGTATTAATGGTGAGTGTCAATGATTGATGAAGCCGCTTTTTTCTAAGCGGCTTTTATTGTTTTCCGTTGGTTTGTCAAAATAGCTTCTTTTGAAGTTATGTTAAGTGGTTTTTTCTTGCTATTTTAGCTTAAGATTTATAAACGATTTTATGTGGCAACTTTTTTAGTTTTTCCTCGTTAAAACTTTATAAAATAACAACTTACAAGTATTAATGATAGTTAAGCGCTCTTTATTTCTGTTGATTTTTACAATCTCAGCATTCTTTTCCTTTAAGGTAAGCGCTCAATTCTGCAATACAACGGCCACCCTGATAAGTAATTTAACATTTACAAGTACTTTTCAAAGCGCTCCTGCACAATTATCTGGAAGGCCTTACTGGACATTTACAGCAACTGCAGGGTGTGTTTATGAGTTTTCGACTTGTAATAGTTCTGGTGGAAATGATACTTATCTTAGGATTTATTCGGGAACAAATCCAACTACAGCAACTCAAGTTGCTTTTAACGATGATTCTGGGCCTTTTTGTAATTCGACAAAAGCATCAATATCTTGGTTGTGCACTGCATCAGGAACTTATTCAATTTTATTGACAAGGTATACAGTCGCAGGAGGAAATTGTACTACGTTAAGTAATTCTCAGACTTTGCAATACAGAGCAATATGTCCATCTACAGCATCGACTCCTTGTCCAACATACTCAACAACACCTTCTAGTCCTTCAACTGCTTGTGGAAATCAGAATTATAATTTTGAGTTACCTTTGGTTTCATGCAATGGCACTGTGGATCTAATTGTATATGGAAATTACGGATCATCATTTGCTTCGGAGATTTCTTGGTCACTGACAAGTGTTTTAACAGGGGCTGTTGTGGCATCAGGTGGCCCAGGAACAAACAGTGGCGTTATTAATACTTCACTGTCCTTGAATCCTCAAACCGTCGGGAATGCTTTTACTCTTACAGTAAATGATTCATATGGTGATGGTTTTAGTGGAGGGGGTAATATACAGGTATTATCGCCAGGAGGAATAGCATTGGGTCAGATTTCTGGTAATTTTGGTTCTAGTGCGGCAAATACCTTTAATGTTAATGCCAATGTGAGTGCTATTAACGTTAGTGTTACAACTCCAACAGGTGTTCAAACACAAACGGTATCTAATTGCCAGAACGTATTTATGCCAATAACTCTTTCTAATGGAAATTTTTGTTCTACGACAACTGTAAATTTACCATGGAGTGTTACTTGTGCTGCAACAGGAGCAGTTTTGGCTTCGGGGACAAAAACAGTAACGGTATATCCAAATGTACCCACGAGTGCAACAGATTTGGTCAACATAAGTTGGAACAACTCAAATTGTACTTGGCAAGTAACACCACAAAATGGATGTTTGAATAGTGATATTGGAAACATAATTACTATTTCTCCAAATCCATCATCTTTACCATCTGGCACATTCTGTGCTTCAGGTTCCCAAGTGTTTACAGTTGGTTACAATGGAATTTCTGGTGGTCCAAATTGTTGCAGTACTGGTGGTCCACAAGTTCCAATCACCTATAATACTACAGTAACAAATGCCACTGTGGCAAGCTCACCTTTTGGAGGAACTAACAATTCAGCATTAATTACCATTCCTGCAAGTGGAACAGGTGGAAATGCTACATCACTCACGTTGAACATAAACATGACAGGTTATTGTTTTGAACCTCCGAGCAATGGAACGGCTACCGATTATTGGGTTACTGTCTATCACAACGGAAATGTGGTTTTAGATCAGCAATCAGCTAATCCTGGACCTTCAACGTATTCGAATACCTTAAACCTAGCAAGTATTCCGGGATATAATCAAAATAGCGTTATTACAATTTACATCTATCCTAATACTTTTAGTGCTGGATTGCCTGTTGCAGTGAACACAACTTTTGCACCTGGAATCTCATGTCCGCCTGCCACAGATGGGAATTGGACTGCAAATTTCAATGTTTCGTTATCATCGACCTTTCAGCAAACTACATCTTCACCTGCGAATTGTTCTTTTACGACGCCTTCTATCGCATATAGTTGTTCAAGTGGCTGCTGTCCAACAGCCTCACTTTCTTATGCTGGGCCATTATGTTCTTCAAATTCGACATTACAAAATCCGACATTATCCGGAACGGGTTCTTATACAGGAGGCACTTATTCTTCGACTTCGGGATTATCAATTAATTCTTCTTCAGGAGCAATTAATCCAAGTTTGAGTACCCCTGGATCCTACACCGTGACATATACCATACCTGCATCAGGAAGTTGTGCGGCAGTAACAGCAACAGCGAGTGTAACAATAACAGCAGCCCCAACAGCATCAATCAGTTATACAGGGTCACCTTGGTGTACAACTGCAAGCACGCAGTCAGTTACACAAACGGGAACATCAGGTGGTACATATACAGTAAGTCCATCGGGTTTAACAATAAATTCAAGTACGGGACAAATTACACCAAGTTCAAGTACAGCAGGAACTTATACAGTTACATACACCATTCCTGCATCAGGAGGTTGTGCGGCAGTAATAGAAACAGCGAGTGTAACGATAACAGCAGCTCCAACAGCATCAATTAGTTATACAGGATCACCTTGGTGTACAACTGCAAGCACTCAATCAGTAACACAAACGGGAACATCAGGTGGTACATATACAGTAAGTCCATCGGGTTTAACAATAAATTCAAGTACTGGACAAATCACACCAAGTTCAAGTACAGCAGGAACATATTCAGTTACATACACCATACCTGCATCAGGAGGTTGTGCGGCAGTAACAGCAACAGCGAGTGTAACAATAACAGCAGCCCCAACAGCATCAATCAGTTATACAGGGTCACCTTGGTGTACAACTGCAAGCACTCAATCAGTGACACAAACGGGAACGTCAGGTGGTACATATACAGTAAGTCCATCGGGTTTAACAATAAATTCAAGTACGGGACAAATTACACCAAGTTCAAGTACGGCAGGAACTTATACAGTTACATACACCATTCCTGCATCAGGAGGTTGTGCGGCAGTAATAGCAACAGCGAGTGTAACGATCAATGCTCCGACTACACCGACATTTACTCAATTAGGGCCTTATTGTCAAAATGGAACACCAGGTGCTTTACCGACGACATCAAATAACAGCATAGCAGGAACGTGGAACCCGGCTGCAGTCTCAACTTCGACAGTTGGCACACAGACATATACCTTCACCCCGACGTCAACATCAGCTCCAACATGTGCGACAGGCACCACGATGAATATTACAATAAGTGCCCCAACCACTCCGACATTCACCCAATTGGGTCCATACTGTCAGAATGGAACACCAGGTACTTTACCGACGACATCAAATAACAGCATAGCAGGAACGTGGAACCCGGCTACAGTCTCAACTTCGACAGTTGGTTCACAGACATATACCTTCACCCCAACATCAACAGCAGTTCCAACGTGCGCCACAGTCACCACGATGAATATTACAATAAGTGCTCCGACTACTCCGACATTCACCCAGTTGGGTCCATACTGTCAGAATGGAACACCTGGCACTTTACCAACGACATCGAATAACAGTATTGCAGGAACGTGGAACCCGGCAACAGTCTCAACTTCGACAGTTGGCACACAGACATATACCTTCACCCCGACGTCAACGGCGGCACCGACATGTGCTACAACAACAACGATGAGCATTACGATTAATGCTCCTACTACGCCAACTTTTACCCAATTAGGCCCATATTGTCAGAATGGAACACCTGGCACTTTACCAACGACATCGAATAACAGTATTGCAGGAACGTGGAACCCAGCGACTATTTCAACTTCGACAGTTGGTTCACAGACATATACCTTCACCCCAACATCAACAGCAGTTCCAACGTGTGCTACAGGTACCACGCTGATTATTATAATTAACGCTAACCCAACAATAAGTGGAACATTAAACACTTGTATCAATTCAACAACACAGCTTACCGGTTCGGGAACACCTGCCTCCTCAAATCCATGGACATCAACGAATACTGGTGTTGCCACGATTTCTAATACAGGCTTAGTAACAGGCGTTGCTTCCGGAACTACAACAATTACTTACACCAATTCTGAAGGGTGCCAGGTTTCTGCTACAGTAACTGTCAATGATATTATTGATTGGGCAAATCTTCAATTTCCTGGGAATGGAAGTATTTGTCAAGGTGGCACATATACTATTTATGGACAAATGTATAATACAGGTGCTGTAAATACAATTGGAGCTGGAGTTGCTGCCAGCGGAGTCACAGTTGAATTTGGTTATAGTACATCTAATTCAAACCCAAATACATGGTCAAACTGGTCAACAGCAACTTTCAATCCAGGAGGAGGAGGCACGAATAATGATGAATACATGGGAACTTTCTCGGGTCTCGCTCCAGGAACTTATTATTATGCCTTTCGTTATCAAATAAATGGTTGTGGATGGCAGTATGGAGGTTATAGTGCACCTCCAGGAGGTGGTGGTATCTGGGATGGATCCTCTTTTGTTAGTGGAGTATTAATAGTAAATCCAAGCATCACCCCAACATTCACAGCTACAGGACCATTCTGTTCAGGCGCAACGATTAGTGCTTTACCAACAACATCAAACAATGGTATCACGGGAACATGGTCACCATCGATTAACAACACAGCAACAACAACTTATACGTTCACACCAACAGCAGGACAGTGTGCTACAACGGCTACATTAACGATAGCGATCACCCCAAATACGACACCGACCTTTGATCCAGTGGGTCCGTTCTGTTCAGGGGCAACGATCAGTGCTTTACCAACAACATCGAATAATGGTATCACGGGAACATGGTCACCATCGATTAACAACACCACAACAACGACTTATACATTCACACCAACGGCAGGACAGTGTGCTACAACGGCTACCTTAACGATAACGATAAATGCTCCGACAACTCCGACCTTTGATCCAGTAGGTCCATTCTGTTCAGGAGCAACAATCAGTGCTTTACCAACAACATCGAACAATGGTATCACGGGAACGTGGTCACCAGCGATTAACAACACAGCAACAACAACTTATACGTTCACACCAACAGCAGGACAGTGTGCTACAACGGCTACATTAACGATAACGATCACCCCAAATACAACTCCGACCTTTGATCCAGTAGGTCCATTCTGTTCAGGAGCAACAATCAGTGCTTTACCAACAACATCAAACAATGGTATCACGGGAACATGGTCACCAGCGATTAACAACACAGCAACAACAACTTATACGTTCACACCAACAGCAGGACAGTGTGCTACAACAGCTACATTAACGATAACGATAAATGCTCCGACAACTCCTATCTTTGATCCAGTAGGTCCATTCTGTTCAGGAGCAACGATTAGTGCTTTACCAACAACATCGAATAATGGTATCACGGGAACATGGTCACCAGCGATTAACAACACAGCAACAACAACTTATACGTTCACACCAACAGCAGGACAGTGTGCTACAACAGCTACATTAACGATAACGATCACCCCAAATACAACTCCGACCTTTGATCCAGTAGGACCATTCTGTTCAGGAGCAACAATCAGTGCTTTACCAACAACATCGAATAATGGTATCACGGGAACATGGTCACCAGCGATTAACAACACAGCAACAACAACCTATACGTTCACACCAACAGCAGGACAGTGTGCTACAACGGCTGCATTAACGATTACCATTACTCCGCAAACTCCACAGCCCTCTACTGCTTGTTATGAAACAGCGACATGGAATGGAAATACTTGTTCTTGGGATATAACTGGCACACAACCTGTTCAGCCAACTGCGACAAACTGCTGGGATAACTATCAATTTAACACAACGAGCTGTACATGGGTAAACCAAGGTACACAACCTGTTCAGCCAACTGCCACTAACTGTTGGGACAACTATCAATTTAACACAACGAGCTGTACATGGGTAAACCAAGGTACACAACCAGTTCAGCCAACTGCCACTAACTGTTGGGACAACTATCAATTTAACACGACAAGTTGTACGTGGGTAAACCAAGGCACACAACCTGTTCAGCCAACTGCGACAAACTGCTGGGACAACTATCAATTTAACACGACAAGTTGTACATGGGTAAACCAAGGCACACAACCTGTTCAGCCAACTGCCACTAACTGTTGGGACAACTATCAATTTAACACGACAAGTTGTACATGGGTAAACCAAGGCACACAACCTGTTCAGCCAACTGCCACTAACTGTTGGGATAACTATCAATTTAACACGACAAGTTGTACATGGGTAAACCAAGGCACACAACCTGTTCAGCCAACTGCCACTAACTGCTGGGACAACTATCAATTTAACACAACGAGCTGTACATGGGTAAACCAAGGCACACAACCTGTTCAACCAACTGCAACGAACTGTTGGGATAACTATCAATTTAACACAACGAGCTGTACGTGGGTAAACCAAGGCACACAACCAGTTCAACCGACTGCAACGAACTGTTGGGATAACTATCAATTTAACACGACAAGTTGTACGTGGGTAAACCAAGGCACACAACCTGTTCAGCCAACTGCGACAAACTGCTGGGATAACTATCAATTTAACACGACAAGTTGTACGTGGGTAAACCAAGGCACACAACCTGTTCAACCAACTGCCACTAACTGTTGGGATAACTATCAATTTAACACAACGAGCTGTACGTGGGTAAACCAAGGCACTCAACCTGTTCAGCCAACTGCGACAAACTGTTGGGACAACTATCAATTTAACACAACGAGCTGTACGTGGGTAAACCAAGGTACACAACCAGTTCAGCCAACTGCCACTAACTGCTGGGACAACTATCAATTTAACACAACGAGCTGTACATGGGTAAACCAAGGCACACAACCTGTTCAGCCAACTGCGACAAACTGCTGGGATAACTATCAATTTAACACAACGAGCTGTACGTGGGTAAACCAAGGCACACAACCTGTTCAGCCAACTGCGACAAACTGCTGGGATAACTATCAATTTAACACAACGAGCTGTACGTGGGTAAACCAAGGCACACAACCTGTTCAGCCAACTTTGGCATGTTACGAGTCCGCAACGTTTAACACCACAACGTGTCAGTGGGATGTAACGGGCTCACAGCCTCAGCAACCAACCTTGGCATGTTACGAGTCAG